>RCUL01000008.1_pt1 | contig 264884 bp, 231 predicted proteins | sample 2167521 | NCBI WGS metagenome assembly RCUL01 (sample SAMN09932745, study PRJNA488358) | compost metagenome | feature: garden; material: soil; isolation source: compost soil in acetic acid-enriched culture | place: Germany: Experimental Botanical Garden Goettingen | collected 2016-01-27
GGATAACGATCTGAAGTCGAATACAGGAGCGCGCAGGGCGCTCCTTTTTTATTTGCTTGCTTGATGCTGCCCCAAGTACAGGCGGCCATCGACAAAGACATTGACTATGCCTTGCTCGAACGCTGTCCAGCATTCGTTCTTGGTTAAAGGTGCGGTGACAATCACAGCGACTTTGTCGTCGGGCGTGGTTTCGCTGGAGAAATCCACACTCAAGTCTTCATCGGCCAGATGGGCTGCTGCAAAGGGGTGGCAGCGCTCGGTAAAGAATAGCTGGGTGGTGGCGTGCGCCCACAGTGCCTCGCCGTTGGAGAGTAGAAAATTGAAGGTGCCGTGTGGAGCGATGCGTTTGGCCAGCTCTTGCAGGGTGATGGTCAGCTCTTCGATGCTGGGCACTCCGGCGTGCGATTTCGACAGCTCTTGCATGATCCAGCAAAAGGCCAATTCACTGTCGGTCGAGCCAATGGGCTGAAAGTGCGTGTGCAGCTTGGGCGCGAAGTGCTTCAGGTCACCGTTGTGGGCAAATACCCAGTTGCGGCCCCACAGCTCACGCACAAACGGGTGGCAGTTTTGCAGACTGACCACGCCCTGGGTGGCTTTGCGAATGTGGGCGATGACGTGTTTGCTTTTGATGGGGTATTGGCGGATCAGTTGAGCGACTGGGGAGTCCACGGCACGTTCGTGGTCGACAAAGAGACGCAGCCCCTTATCTTCAAAGAATGCGATGCCCCAGCCGTCAGTGTGATCCCCTGTATTGCCCGCGCGTTGTGCAAAGCCACTGAAGCTAAAGCGCACATCAGTGGGGGTGTTGCAGTTCATTCCTAAAAGCTGGCACATGGGCGCGGATTCCGTCTCAAGCAATCAAAGGCATATAGCCTAACGCGCCTTGCCTTGCTTGTGTGCAATGCTGCGGTTTAAGCAGCAGATTTACGGGGTGGTGAACGCAGCTGCGTGGCAGCGACGAAGGCCAGTACACACAGCAAGGTGAGCATGACAAAGCTTTCATGGAACGCTGTGATGCGACCTTGTACCTGCGTGATGGCAGGGTTGGCCGATTGCACTGCCAGACGCCACTCCAGCACGATGCCGCACAGGCCAACGCCCACGGCTCCGCCGAGCATGCGGATAAAACTGATGGCGCTGGAGCCTTGGGCGATGAGTGATTTGTCCAGTGGCCGCATGGCGCCTAGATTCAGGCTGGGCAAGATGAAGCCCAGTCCGATTCGCCCCACGATGATGAATGCTGCAAGTACCCACAGCGCCATGCCCGGGCCTGCCCACAGCATCAACGCAAACGAAGCTGCCAGCAGCAACATGCCAATGCTCACCAGCCAGTGCGTGGGCTGGGTGTCTGCCATGCGCCCCACTAGCGGAATGGTGATGGCCAGCACAATGCCCGCAGGCAGCAGCAAGTTGCCGGCGTAGCTGGCAGAAAGCCCCAGCCCCATTTGCATGAAGACGGGCAGTAAATAGGTAGAGCCAAACATGGCCGTGCCGTAGATGAAGGCCACGATGCAACCCATGACAAAGGGGCGATAACTGAAGAGGCGTAAATCCATCAGCGGTTTTTGGCCTGTGCGCAGCAAATGTTTTTGCCATACCACGAAGCACGTCAAAGACGCGGCGGCAACGGCCAGCAACACGCTGGCCTGACTGTGGCTGTGGTGAAAAGCGACCAGTGCATTGAGCAAACTGAGGGAACCCGCGCTGACCAGAGCCAGGCCCCACATATCGAGCTTGCCACTGTCTTGACCGCTGGTGCTGCCACCGGGGGCTGAGGAGGGAACATATTTCCATGCCAGCCACAGCGACAGCAAGCAAGGTGGCACCACCATGAAAAAGGTGCTGCGCCAGCCCATCCAGTCCACCAGCAAGCCGCCCAGCGCTGGCGCAAGCGCTGGGGCCAGCACGACGCCCATGCCAAATACGCCACCGGCCCGCCCTTGTTCATGCGCCAAAAAGGCGTGCAGGATGATCACGGCCGGAATAGGCTGAATGAGGCCAGCGGCAATGCCCTCGGCCACACGCGAAAACAGTAGAACCTCAAACTGTTGGGCCACACCGCCAGCGATACCGCCGACGATCAGCAAACTGATTGCGCCGGCATAGGTGGCGCGATAGCCGAACCGTGCAAGCAGCCAGGGCGTGACCAACATGGCGACGGTGGAGGCCACCATGAAGGCTGAGGTGATCCATTGGGCACGCTCTTGCCCCAAACCAAAGTACGCACTCATGGCAGGAATTGCCACATTCACACTGGTGGAGGGAACGATGGAGGCGATTGTGCCCACCATCACAGCCATGAGTAGCAGCCAGCGATAGCGTTCGCCGTATCGGTCTTTGAGCACGTTGGAAGGCGATGGTGCGAACAAGGGCATAGATAGTTCGGCGAATAAGTGAATACAAGAGGCCAGCAGCCTAAGCGCCTGGATTCAGCTTGGCGTGCCTGTGGGAGACAGGCCTTGGCCACAGGTCGGGCATACGCACGACTGGCGGCGTTGTGCGGCTGGAATGCGCTCCAGAACCTGTGGCGCGATGCGGGTTTGCATGCACCAGCAGTCTTCCGCGCGTAAGCCCGCTGCTACGGCGCATTGGTTGGCTTGACCGCACAGCGGGCAAACAGAAGTGTTGATCTCTGCAGACATGGCACGCAGTGTAAGCGGCTCGCAGCCAATGCTGTGCGCCACACGGCGAGCAAAAAATTAGATGAAAAGTGCTTCTGACGCTTTCCAGCTTAGCGTGACAAGCTATTTGTTTGGTGGTGACTGGCCCCATTGAGCGCGCAAATCGGCGCAGTGGTCTTTGTCTGCCAGTGCGGGTGTGCGCACCACGTAATCACTCTGAGCGCGATCGGCTTGGGCCTTGTCACCCGCTTGACCGATGGCGATCAGGCGTGAAATGTCTGCTGGCAGCCAGGTAGGGATGCCAATACTGCGCAACACGTGCCCCCGCCCTGCAATCAAGAGCACGGTTTTCCCAGCCTGCACTTGCGGCGCAATGGTTTGAGCCATGCGCGCATCTTTGGCCAATTGAATGCGTGCCATGGGCGTGATTTGGTTCTCGGGCAACAAGTCGCAATGACCGCTGCGAATGGCTTGGCGTTGCTGCTCCCAGGCGGGGGGGGGCAAGTGACTGTCCCAAGCGCTGTCCTGCATGACCTGGCGCATGTTTGCGCGTGGCAGGTTGCCGCCAAAGACGGGAATACCTGCGCGTACAGCGGTCATGATCGCCGGGCCATAGGCTTGCCAAGGCCAGCCTTTGTCGTTCCATTGCAGTGCTGTCTGTATCTCTTGTTCTGTGGCTGTACGTGGCAGCTTGTGGGTGTCTTGGCCTTGGTCTGCCATTTCCAGCACGACGGCGGCCAGCTGCTGGCGGGCAATCAGGTTTTGCGCGGTGGCGTGTTGCCACTGCTGGTGCTCGGGCGCATCGTGTTGCTCACCCAAAAGCAGGACTTGGGGTGGCGTCACGCGGTGCAGCACGCTGGGCCATTGGTCGGCACTGATCTCGGAGTTAGATGGCAGGTTGGTGCAGCCCAGCGTGAAGCTGGCTAGGCCTGTGACAAGCAGGCTACGAAGGAGGAAAGAGATGCGCATGGGTCGCTATGCTAGATCAGGCGTGGAGAAAACCATCTGCTTTGCATGGGATGAGACCGCAATGGCAGTGCTGGTGACACCAGGTCCATGCATGAAAAAGGCACCCGAAGGTGCCTGGTGGAAAAGCCCAAAGCGTGTTTAGTTCTTGAGGTACTTCGGAGAGCGTGGGCCATAGAGCAAACCATCGCGTCCGCCAACCGCTAGGAGCCGGTTGGTAGCAACACCTGCCACAGGGTGCGAGACATCGGAGACGGAGTTGACGATTTGCTTGATCAATGCTGTGACCAGCATACCGACCAGGCCACCGCCAGAGTTGTTACCACCTTCGTCGCTTGACGCGTAGGCTTGGCCGGTCCACAGCTTAGTTCCGGTGCGCAGATCGACCAAGCGCGCCTCAACGCTGACGACAGCGACACTGTTGATGACTTGGTAGCTGACTCCATATTTGTCGACCTTGATGTACAGCGCAGTATCGGCACCAAAGATTTCATGCAGTTTGGCAGGCGCCACTTCATGGATGTCGCTCGCAATTTCCAGGCCGTTTTGGCGGAAAGTTTCGGTCACCAGCGTCACCGGCATTACGTAGTAGCCGGCTTCTGCCAGGGGCACTGTGGTGTGCGACAGCACACTGGCGGTGGCTTGTATTTCCGGGGAATCGTTCAACGGTGGCAGTACCAAGATTGACCTGGGGTTGGCCGCACGGAAGGCTGAATAGTCTTTGCCAGGGGCTGTGGTGGTGGCGCAGCCAGTCAGCCAGGCCGCGGTGATGCCCAGCAAAAACCAGCGCAGCGCTAAGGGGAGGGAAAGGCGTGCCATATCAGCTCTTGTTCTTCTTCATGTTGTTGATGAGGTAGTCGATGTATGGCGTGGACTCTGGAAAGTGGGCTTTTTCTTGCGACCAGGCGCTGAGTGCTTGGTCGGTTCGACCAGAGTTCAAGTACATCAGCCCCAGGTGCGCGTAGTAACCGGGAGGCAGGGCGCGGCCTTTGGCACTGGCTTCCTGGGCCCCTTTTTCCAGGGCCAGTACTTGTTCTTCGGGCGATGCTTCGCTTTTCAGGTAGTTATAGACGTGATCGTTGTAGCCATTCCAGCTGTACAGCGTGGAAGGTGCGCTAGCACATGCAGCCAGCGCGCTGACCAGACCCAGCGCGACGCAGGAGCGCATCAAAAGAGAAGACATGGATGCGCTCCTTAACGGTTGCCGAGTGCGCCAGCGTCTACGGCTTCGCCCAGGCGATCAACCGCTTCGCGGATGGCCAGATCCAACACCTTGCCGTTGAGGGTGGAGTCATAGCTGGCAGTGCCGCCAAAGCCCACAATTTCTCGGTTGGACAACTGGTACTCACCAGCACCTTGCACCGAGCGCACGACTTCCGAAGTACGAATGTTGACGATGTTCAGTGTCACCTTGGCATAGGCAGTTTGCGTCTTGCCACGGCCCAACACCCCAAACAGTTGTCTGTCACCGGTTTCTTTGCGGCCAAACTCTGTCACATCGCCTGTGACGACGTAGTCGGCACCTTTGAGTTGCTGTGCGGCGCCTTGGATGGTGGCTTCTTGCTTGATTTCAGCCATGTTGTCGCGGTCCAGTACGGTGAAACGATTGGTTTGCTGCAGGTGGCCCATCAAAATGGTTTTGGCCTGACTGCCCAGACGGTCGACACCATCAGAGAAGGCACCACGCAAATAGCTGGAACGGTTGTCAAATTTGCCCACTGCGATGGGTGTGCGGGGGCCTTGGTAGCTGCGCGTGGCCGCTTGTGTTTGGGCAACGCTCAGCGATTGAGAGCTTTCCGTGGCACAGCCAGACAGCAACAAGGGGGCGGCAATCGCCAGGGCGGAGGCAGAAAAAAGCAGGCGCATGGGAGATACGTGGCATTGAGACAGAGCTTGAAACTTTAACCAGAAATCTTCCATGCAACTTTCAAATGAAAGTAGTTCTCAATAAAAAAAGACACCCGTAGGTGTCTTTTGTTGTATGTCAAACCTGCTGCTGGCACTTGTACGGCTGGCGTCAGCAGCTTGGTTTGATTTAAGCGCCAGCCTTTACTTTCAAGCGCCATGCGTGCAGCAGCGGCTCGGTGTAGCCGGAAGGCTGCTCTTTGCCTTTGAACACCAGATCCAGTGCGGCTTGCATGGCCGCGCCGTTGGGGTTGGTGGCCAAGCTCTTGTAGCTGGCATCGCCGGCGTTCTGGCCATCCACCACCGTGGCCATGCGGGCGAAGGTTTCGCGTACCTGCTGTTCGGTGACGATACCGTGCAGCAGCCAGTTTGCAATGTGCTGGCTGGAGATGCGCAGCGTGGCACGGTCTTCCATCAGGCCTACGTTGTGAATGTCAGGCACTTTGGAGCAGCCCACACCAGCGTCTACCCAGCGCACCACGTAGCCCAGAATGCCTTGCACGTTATTGTCCAGCTCTTGCTGTTTTTCGGCGTCGGTCCACTTGGGGTCTTTGGCAACGGGAATTTGCAGCAGATCAGCCAGGATGTTGGCGCGTTCGGTGTCAGCGTTGGTTTTTTCCAGCTCTTTTTGCACATCGGCCACATTGACCTGGTGGTAGTGCAGCGCATGCAGCGTGGCGCCTGTGGGCGAAGGCACCCAGGCGGTATTGGCACCGGCCTTGGGGTGGGCAATTTTTTGCTCCAGCATGGCCTTCATCAGGTCGGGCATGGCCCACATGCCCTTGCCGATCTGGGCGCGGCCGCGCAGGCCCATGGTCAGGCCGACCAAGACGTTGCTCTTTTCGTAGGCTTGCAGCCAGGCGCTGGTCTTCATGTCGCCCTTGCGCACCATGGGGCCAGCGTGCATGGCGGTATGCATCTCATCGCCGGTACGGTCTAGGAAGCCAGTGTTGATGAACGCCACGCGCGCAGGTGCGGCGGCAATAGCGGCCTTCAGGTTGACGGACGTGCGGCGTTCTTCGTCCATGATGCCAAGCTTGACGGTGTTTTCTTTCAAGCCCAGCACCTGCTCGACGCGGCCAAACAGCTCATTGGCAAACGCCACTTCGACAGGGCCGTGCATCTTTGGCTTGACGATGTAGACGCTGCCCGTGCGGCTGTTCTTGATGCCGTTGGCACCCAGTCCTTTGAGGTCATGGATAGCGATGGTGGTAGTGACCATGGCATCCAGAATGCCTTCGGGGATTTCTTTGCCTTGTGCGCCCCACAGAACAGCGGGGTTGGTCATCAGGTGGCCCACATTGCGCAGGAACATCAGCGAGCGGCCATGCAGCTTGACGGGCTGGCCATCGGCGCCGGTGTAGCTGCGGTCGCCGTTCAGACCACGGGTCAGTGTCTTGCCGCCTTTGTCAAAGGATTCGGTCAGTGTGCCCTTCAAAATCCCCAGCCAGTTGCTGTAGCCCAGCACCTTGTCTTCGGCATCCACCGCGGCAACAGAGTCTTCCAGATCCAGAATGGTGGACACAGCGGCTTCCACCACCACATCGGCCACGCCTGCGGCATCGGTCTGGCCGATGGGGGTTGCGGGGTTGACGATGATGTCGATGTGCAAGCCGTGGTTCTTGAGCAGCACCGAGGTGGGGGCTGTTGCATCGCCCTGGTAACCGATGAACTTGTCAGCGTCTTTCAGCCCCGTTGTGCTGCCATCTTTCAGGGTGACTACCAGCTTGCCACCGTCAACCTTGTAGCCAGTGGAATCCTTGTGCGAGCCTGTAGCCAGTGGCGCAGCCTGATCCAAGAAGTTGCGCGCAAACTCAATCACTTTGGCGCCGCGCACGGGGTTGTAGCCCTTGCCCTTTTCTGCGCCGCCGTCTTCGCTGATGGCATCAGTGCCGTACAGCGCGTCATACAAAGAGCCCCAACGGGCGTTCGCTGCGTTTAGCGCGTAGCGGGCATTCAAAATTGGCACTACCAGCTGAGGACCGGCCATGGTGGCCAGCTCGGCGTCGACGTTTTCGGTGGTAGCTTTGGCATCCTTGGGTTGTTCGACAAGATAGCCAATTTGCGTCAGAAACTGCTGGTAACCCGCCATGTTGGTGATGGGGCCGGGATTGGCTGTATGCCAGGTGTCCAGCTCAGTCTGCAAGCGGTCACGTTCGGCCAGCAGGGCCGCATTCTTGGGGGCCAGATCGGCCACGAGTGCATCAAAACCCTTCCAGAACGTGGCAGCGTCAACGCCCGTGCCGGGCAGAACCTGTTCGTTGATGAAGGTATGCAGCTCGTTGGCAACTTGCAGTCCATGGACTTGGGTGCGTGCGGTCATGGTGTGGTCCCCTTGGATCATTGAAAAATCGTGGCATCTCAAAGTGATGCAGCCTCGCACACCACTGTATTGCAAAGCTAAGGGTTAATAAATCGCGAAAAAAGCTCTAAACTGATGACTTTTATGCAAAAGTGGGCAACACTGTCATCGACGCGCAACGATGACGCGCTCCATAAAAACATAGCTGCTGGCGCTTATGCAATAAGCGCCAGCATTTAATTCGATGCATAAATCTTTGGGACTATGGACAAACTCAAAGCCTTCGAATCATTTGTCTCCGTTGCCACCCGCGGCAGTCTGACGGCCGCCGCCAAGGCGGAAGGCGTGGCCCCGGCCATCATGGGTCGCCGGCTGGATGCGCTGGAAGCTCATCTGGGTGTCAAACTCATGGTGCGCACCACGCGGCGCATCAGCCTGACGCACGAAGGCAGTGCCTTTCTGGAAGACTGCCAGCGCTTGCTGGCCGATGTATCGAATGCCGAGGCGAGTGTTTCGGCCGGTGGCATCAAGGCGACGGGACATTTGCGTCTGACCGCTCCTGCTGGCTTTGGTCGTCGTCATGTGGCATCGCTAGTGCCGTTGTTTCATGATTTGCACCCGGATGTGACGATCTCGCTGAACCTGAGCGACCGTGTGGTGGACCTGGCGGGTGAGGGTTATGACTGCGCGGTGCGCGTGGGAGATTTACCTGATTCATCCCTGATCAGCGTGCGCATGGCTGACAACCGGCGCCTGTGTGTGGCCACGCCCGCGTATTTGCAAAGCCATGGCATGCCCAAGCACCCGTCTGAGCTGGCACAGCACCGCTGCTTGACGCTGTCCAGCGATGCATCACAGACCCGGGGCTGGGCCTTTCGCCTGCCCAGCCGCGATGGCGGCACAGAGGTGGTGCACTTCAAGCCTGCGGGGCCACTCGATTGTTCTGATGGACAGGTGCTGCACGATTGGTGCCTCGGTGGCTGGGGTATTGCGTGGCGCAGCACGTGGGAGGTGGAGTCTGAAATTGCCGCAGGTCGTTTGGTTGAGGTTTTGGCTGACTTTGCTGCGCCGCCCAACGGTATTTACTTGGTGTTTCCACAGCGCAAGCACATGACATTGCGCCTGCGTTTGTGGATGGACTATCTCAAGGGGCAGTATGAACGCCCCGAGTTTTGGAGCAAAGGTGTTGCACGATGACTATCGAAGCATTTCTGGCCAGCCTGCACATAGTGGCTATTTTGACCCTGGTGGTTTTCCTGTCGAGCGAGGCCGCCTTGTGTCGTTCCGAGTGGATGAATGAGGCGGTGGTGCGCCGCCTGGCCAGGTTGGACATGATTTATGGCATCACGGCGCTGGTGCTGCTGCTTACCGGTATTGCACGCATTGTCTGGGGAGCCAAGGGGTTGACATGGTATGTCTCGCAGCCGCTGTTTCACGTCAAGATGACGCTGTTCTTCATCACGGCGCTGATATCGTTGCGGCCCACGTTCACGATTCGCCGTTGGCTCAAAACCCTTAATGCCACGGGTGTGCTGCCTGCAGAGGCCGCTATCAAGTCAGCGCGTCAGTGGATCATGGTGCAAGCGCACATCATTCCGGTCATTGCTGTGGTTGCCGTGTACTGGGCGCGCGGCATGTAAGTGCCAAGTCGGCTTGTATCAGCTATGCGCAAGCCGGTAGAGGGGCTGGCCTTCAGCGAGTTTTAGATATGAATGAGAGCGGTTGCTATCCTTTTCTTAGCGTTGATGGGGATGCGATCGTGCAGTTGGTGTGTGGGCATAGACCAGAATTAGGGTGAATTGTTTTTTAAAAACAATAGCGCTCTATGTAATAAAAATAAGCGCTCAAAGTGGTTTTTATATAAATTTTTGACTGTGCAGGCACGCTGACTGCAGCACTGGCGCTACAACGCCCATGGCATTGCTTGGCCGGTCTATCTGCATAAAGCGATGTGGCACGTAAAATCGCCCGATGCTTTCCGTCAAACAGGATTTGCTCGCGGCCCTGGCTGCTGAGCTCGAAAAATTGTCGCCCGGCGCTGGTGCGCGCGCTGCGTTTGAAAACCCCAAGGTGGCAGCCCATGGCGACTTCGCCTGCACGGCAGCCATGCAACTGGCCAAGCCCCTGAAGGCCAACCCCCGTGCTTTGGGTGAACAGCTCAAGGCCGCGCTGGAGTCCACCCCGGATTTCCAGAAATGGGTGGATGCGATCGAGATCGCGGGCCCCGGCTTTTTGAACATTCGTCTCAAACCTGCAGCCAAGCAGGAAGTTGTGCGTGAAGTGCTGGGCCAGGCGGACCAATTTGGTCACCAGGCTGCTCGTGGCGAGAAGATCGTGGTGGAGTTCGTCTCCGCGAACCCCACCGGGCCGCTGCACGTGGGCCATGGCCGTCAGGCGGCGATTGGCGATGCCATCAGCAACCTGTACACCACCCAAGGCTGGAAGGTGCACCGCGAGTACTACTACAACGACGCGGGCGTACAGATCGACACGCTGACCAAGAGCACGCAATTGCGTGCCAAGGGCTTCAAGCCAGGCGACGAATGCTGGCCAACCGACAGCGAAAACCCGCTGGCCAAAAATTTCTACAACGGCGACTACATCGCTGACATTGCCCAGGCGTTTCTGAACAAGGAAACCGTGAAGGCCGATGACCGCGCGTTCACCGCCAATGGTGATGTCGAGGATTACGACAACATCCGCAACTTTGCGGTTGCCTACCTGCGTAACGAACAGGACAAGGACTTACTGGCCTTCAACCTGAAGTTTGATGAGTATTACCTTGAGTCCAGCCTGTACGAAAACGGCCATGTGGACGAAACCGTCCAGCGCCTGATTGCCAGCGGCCATACCTATGAGCTGGATGGTGCGCTGTGGTTGCGCACCACCGATTTTGGGGATGACAAGGACCGCGTCATGCGCAAGTCCGATGGCACCTACACCTACTTCCTGCCTGATGTGGCCTATCACACGCAGAAATTCCTGCGTGGCTACGGCAAGGCCGTGAACATTCAGGGGACTGACCACCACGGCACTATTGCCCGCGTACGCGCGGGGCTGCAGGCCGTCAATGTGGGGATTCCAAAGGGCTACCCTGACTATGTGCTGCACACCATGGTACGCGTGGTCAAGGGCGGTGAAGAGGTGAAGATCAGCAAGCGTGCGGGCTCGTACGTGACGCTGCGCGATCTGATCGAGTGGACCAGCAAGGATGCCGTGCGCTTTTTCCTGCTGAGCCGCAAGCCTGATACCGAGTACACCTTTGACGTCGATCTGGCCGTGGCGCAGAACAACGACAACCCTGTGTTCTATGTGCAGTACGCGCATGCCCGCATCCAGTCGGTGCTGCGCAGCTGGCAAGAAAACGGTGGCGCTGGCTTGGCTGTTTTGCAAGGCGTTGACCTGTCAGCGCTGGAAGGCACGCAGGCACAGGCTTTGATGCTGTTGCTGGCCAAGTACCCCGAAATGCTGACGGCAGCTGCCAATGGCAACGCCCCGCATGACGTCACTTTCTACCTGCGTGATTTGGCTTCCGCCTACCACAGCTACTACGACGCAGAGCGTATTCTGGTGGATGACGAGTCAGTCAAGCTAGCCCGTCTGGCGCTGGTCGCCGCTACGGCGCAGGTGCTGCACAATGGCTTGGCTGTGCTGGGTGTGAGCGCACCTGAGCGCATGTGAGCAATACAACAAGCAACGTGACAGGCGGTTTTATGGTTAAGCAGCAGCGAGGTGGAACGATCCTCGGTCTCATCATTGGCCTGATCTTGGGGCTAGGCATTGCGCTGGGCGTGGCGGTGTACGTCACCAAAGTGCCTGTGCCTTTTCTCAACAAGGGTGACCAGCGCAACACGGAAGCCAGCGAAAGCGAGCGCAACCGCAACTGGGACCCGAATTCACCGCTGTACGGCAGCACTCCCTCACGCAACGCCCCGGCTGCTCCGCCGACAGAGCCAGGCGCTACGACCGCAGCGCCGGTCATCGACCCCGTGGCCAAACCGCCAGCGGCATCAGCAGATCCGCTGGGGGATTTGGCGAAGGCGCAGGTCAAAGCTTCCGAAGCGAAGGCTGCCGCAGAAGCCAAAGCCGCCAGTACAGCCCCTGCAGCAGCTGATGGTTTTAGCTACTTTGTGCAAGCCGGTGCATTTCGCACACAGGCCGATGCGGATGCCCAGCGTGCCAAATTGGCCATGCTTGGCTGGGAAGCACGTATCAGCGAGCGTGAGCAAAACGGTCGCCCAGTGTTCCGTGTGCGTGTGGGTCCTTTCACTAAACGAGGTGATGCGGAGCAGCTCAAGCAAAAGCTCGATGGTGCAGGCGTTGACTCCGCACTGGTGCGCGTACAGCAGTGAACTTTTTGGGCTTTCAAAGCTCTGACTCTCCATATTTCCTTAAGGAGCCTTTTTGATGCAACGCCGCCAGTTCTCTTTGGCTGCAGCTACTGCTGCTACTTCCATGGCTTTTGGAGCCAACTCCGCACTGGCGCAGCAAGCTGCGCCTCAAGAGGGTAAGGAATACCTGCGCTTGTCCAAGCCAGCACCTGTCGATGCGCCTGCTGGCAAGATCGAAGTGGTGGAGTTTTTCTGGTACAGCTGCCCACATTGCAATGTGTTTGAGCCGACGTTTGCGGCCTGGAAGCAAAAAGCACCAACGAACGTTGTGGTGCGTCGCGTGCCTGTGGCGTTCAATGCCAGCTTTGTGCCGCAGCAAAAGCTGTATTTCGCGCTGCAGTCGATGGACAACTTTGACGCCATGCATGTGAAGGTGTTCCACGCCATCCATGTGGAACGCAATAAGCTGGCCAAAGATGAAGATATTTTCAACTGGGTGGCCAAGCAAGGCGTGGATGTGAACAAGTTCAAGGAGGTCTACAACTCCTTTAACGTGTCCAGCCAAGTGCGCAAGGCCACGCAGCTGCAGCAGGCCTACGATGTGGAGGGTGTGCCTTCCATGGGCGTGGCTGGCCGCTACTACACCGACGGTCCTCGTGCGGGCAGCATGCCCAACGTGCTGCGGGTGGTGGAGTATCTGGTGGCACAAAGCTCCAAAGCGTAATGGTTAAGGCTGGTTTCCAGCGTTTCGCCACATCGACAGCCCGCCTTGTGCGGGCTTTTTAATGGAAAACGAGGATGCGTGACTACAATGTGCTGCAAGAAACGTGCCCTGCCCATGACATCAAAATTCATCACCTGCCTCTTGTTGACGGCCCTTGCGGGGGCTACAGGCGTAGCGCATGCTGAGCGTGCGGACCGCGACAAGCCCATGAACATTGAGTCGGACGCACTGCGCCACGATGAATTGACGCAGACCAGCGTATTCACCGGCAATGTGGTCATGACCAAGGGAACCATCGTGTTGCGCGGCGCGCAGCTGGATGTGCGCCAGGATGCGCAGGGTTACCAGCATGGCGTGGTGAAGGCTGAAGCGGGCAAGCGTGCTTACTTCCGCCAAAAACGCGATACGGCTCCTGGTGCCCCTGACGAAGTGGTCGAGGGCGAAGGCGAAATCATTGAGTACAACGGCAAGACCGATGATGTGAAGCTGATTCGCCGTGGCCAGTTGCGCCGTTATACAGGCGGCAAGCTCAGTGATGACATCATGGGCAGCGTCATTACCTATAACAATTTGACAGATGTGTTCACTGTGGATGGTGAAAAGCGCAGCAACCAGCCGTCGTCAGCGCCAGCAGGTTCTGGCGGCCGTGTGCGTGCCATCTTGGCACCCAAAGCAGCCCCCAGTGCGAGCCCTTCTGCCCCCGTGCCTGCACAGCCCTTGCAGCCTTCTGGTAATTTGAATTTACAAGGCAAGTAATGGCTGAGAACACCCCGGACACTGTGGTCTCCAGCAAGCTGGAAGCCCGCCACCTGGCCAAGTCGTATGGCAGCCGCAAGGTGGTGAAAGATGTGTCAATGACTGTGCAAAAAGGTGAAGTGGTGGGTTTGCTGGGCCCCAATGGCGCAGGCAAGACCACCTCGTTTTACATGATCGTTGGCCTGGTGCGCAGCGATGGTGGAGATGTATTCATCGATGGCCATTCTGTGGGCAGCATGCCGATTCACCAGCGCTCGCGCCTGGGCTTGTCGTACCTCCCGCAAGAAGCTTCCATCTTTCGCAAACTGAATGTGGAAGACAACGTGCGTGCGGTGCTGGAGCTGCAAAAAAATGATGCCGGCCAGTCTTTGTCCAGAGACGAGATTGAAAAACAGCTGACCTCCCTGCTGCAAGAGCTGCGCGTGGACCATTTGCGCAAATCGCCTTCACTGGCGCTGTCTGGGGGGGAGCGCCGCCGCGTGGAGATCGCCCGCGCACTGGCCACCAACCCGCGTTTCATCTTGCTGGATGAGCCTTTTGCCGGTATCGATCCGATCGCAGTGATTGAGATTCAACGCATCATTGGGTTTTTGAAGGAGCGCGGCATCGGTGTGCTGATTACCGATCACAACGTGCGTGAAACACTGGGTATCTGTGACCACGCTTTCATCATCAGTGATGGCACAGTACTGGCGCAGGGAACGCCACAGGAAATTGTCGAGAACCCGGACGTCAGACGGGTTTACCTCGGCGAACATTTCAGGATGTAGTCCTCTCCGGCAGGTTTCAGAAAAAACAACAAGGGTCGAAAGAGGGGTACAGCGTTGAAGCCAGGTTTGTCACTGCGGGTCTCACAGCATTTAGCGCTTACGCCGCAACTGCAGCAATCCATTCGCCTCTTGCAGCTGTCTACGCTGGAGCTTTCCCAAGAAGTCGAGCAAATGCTCGACGAGAATCCTTTTCTGGAAGTCGCCAACGACGAGGCCCCGTCTGAAGAGTTTGGTGTTGCCAGCGCTGATGCAGCACCTGAATACGATGCCCATGCGGCAGACGAAGCCCAATACTCCATAGCTGACGGCGCTGGTTCAACAAGCACTGAGGGGCAGAAAGAGCAAGATTCTTCTGCCTCTGAAAATGATCTTCCTAGCGACTGGGAGGGCGACGGCAGTGTGGACATGGCGTTTGATGACAGTGAGTGGGGTGGGGATGCCCTGCCTCGCGGCACCCGCGATGATGACGATGCCCCCACTGCCTTGGAGCTGGCAGGCTCCCATGAGTCTTTGACAGACTTTTTGCACCAGCAATCGCTGTCCTTACGGTTGTCGCAGCTGGACCGGTACGCACTGCGTTTTCTGATTGAAAACCTCAACGACGATGGGTACCTCGAAGATTCGCTGGAAGAGCTGGCCTTGGGCCTGGCAGGCTCAGACGACCTAGAGCAGTTAGAAGAACTGGTGCACCGCTTTACTGTTGCACTGGGTTTGCTGCAATCTCTGGAGCCCGTGGGCGTGGGCGCGCGTGGACTGTCAGAGTGCCTGCGTTTGCAGCTTCAGCACCTGCGCCACCAAGGTGGTGACACCGACCTGATCGATATGGCGCTGCAGCTGTGCGCGCAGCCCTTGGAGCTGCTGGCACGGCGTGATATTCGCAAACTCATGCAAGCCTGCGGCCTGCCGGAAGCCAAGGTACGTGCTGCGCTGGGGGCGATTGCACGGTTGGAGCCCAAACCCGGGCGCCGCTTTGTCAACGTGGAGCGCAACGTGGTGGTGCCCGATGTCATCGTCAAGAAAGCCACGCGCCGCGGTGCTGATGGCATGGCTCAGTTCAGTGTTCAGCTCAACCCCGATGTCATGCCCCGCCTGCGTGTGCACGACATCTACGCCGGCGCACTGCGCAGCCATAAGGGCAGCGAGGGGCATGCTGGACTGCAGCAGCGTCTGCAAGAGGCCCGCTGGTTTATCAAGAATGTGCAGCAGCGTTTTGACACCATCTTGCGGGTGTCCAAAGCGATTGTGGAGCGGCAGAAGAACTTTTTTGTGCATGGCGAGCTGGCCATGCGCCCCTTGGTACTGCGAGACATTGCCGATGAGCTGGGGCTGCATGAATCCACTATCAGCCGCGTGACCACGGCCAAATACATGTCTACCCCCCATGGCACGTATGAGCTGAAGTATTTCTTTGGCTCGGGTCTGGGCACGGAAACGGGGGGCAATGCCTCCAGTACGGCGGTGCGTGCTTTGATCAAGCAGTTCGTGTCGGCAGAGAGCACCAAAAAGCCGCTGTCTGACAGCCAGATTGCCGAGATGCTCAAGGAGCAGGGCATTGAATGCGCACGCCGCACGGTGGCCAAATACCGGGAGGCGCTGAAGATTGCGCCAGCAAATTTGCGCAAAGCGCTGTAAGCCGGGGGAGCATCCCGTTGCGCCTGTGTTGGTTTGTGCTTACTGTTTAGCTAAGCTGGGTAGCGCTCGATAGAATCGCGCGAGTTGAATCAAAATGCGCTGCCTGTGGGTGGCGCTTTTCTTTTCCCAGCTTGTGTTAACCAATTGAGCGCACAACGCGCTCGGAGAACCACCATGCAGCAACGTCGTCACACCCTTTTGGCCATTGGTGCCGCCACTTTGGCCGCTTTGGGCGCTTTTGCGCCTGTGGCCCATGCCGAAGAAAAGCCCAAGGTGGCGCTGGTCATGAAGTCGCTGGCCAATGAGTTTTTCCGCACCATGGAAGACGGAGCCAAGGCGCACAACAAAGAGCACAAAAATTATGTGCTGGTGAGCAACGGCATCAAGAACGAAACCGACACCGCCGCGCAGATCAAGATGGTTGAGCAAATGGTGGCGCAAAAGGCGCAGGCCATTGTGATTGCTCCGGCTGACTCCAAGGCACTGGTGCCTGTGCTGAAAAATGCCGTGGACAAGGGCGTGATTGTTGTGAATATCGACAACCGTCTGGACCCTGAAGCCCTGAAGGAAAAGAATCTGAATATTCCTTTTGTCGGACCTGACAACCGCCTGGGCGCCAAGCTGGTGGGCGAGCGTCTGGCCAAGGAGCTCAAGGAAGGTGACAAGGTCGGCATCATCGAAGGTGTCTCCACCACCACCAACGCACAGCAGCGCACCGCAGGTTTTAAAGATGCCATGGATGCTGCCAAGATGAAGATTGTGGGTGTGCAATCGGGCAATTGGGAAATCGCCAATGGCAACACCGTGGCCGCCGGCATGATGCGTGAGAACCCAGACCTGAAGGCCTTGCTGGCGGGCAATGACTCCATGGCTCTGGGCGCTGTGGCGGCTGTGCGCGCGGCAGGCAAGACAGGCAAGGTGCTGGTTGTCGGTTACGACAACATCCAGGCCATCAAGCCCATGCTCAAGGATGGCCGCGTGCTGGCAACGGCAGACCAGTTTGCAGCCAAGCAGGCCGCTTTTGGGATTGATGTGGCTTTGAAGGCCATCAAAGACAAAACGCCTCAGGCACAGCTTCCCGTCGAGGTGAAAACCGACGTGGTGCTGGTCACCAAGTAAGGGCGGTTTTCATGGCATTCCCAACTCCTGCGGACCGTGGCAGTGTGGTCATGCGCCTGGAAGGCATTGGCAAAGACTACGGCAGCAGCACGGTGCTGGATGGTGTGAGTCTTGACCTGCGTGCGGGTGAAGTGCTGGCACTGACCGGTGAAAACGGGGCCGGCAAAAGCACCTGCTCCAAGATCATGTGCGGGCTGGTCACTGCAACGCGTGGGCAGATGAGCCTGATGGACCAGCCTTTTGCTCCCGCCTCGCGTGCCGATGCGGAGCGCCAAGGTGTGCGCATGGTGCTGCAGGAGCTGGGGTTGGTGAATACGCTCAGCGTGGCTGAGAACTTGCTGCTAGACCGTCTGCCGCACCGCTGGGGTGTGGTTGATCACCGCCGCTTGAATGAGCTGGCGCGGGAGCAACTGGCCAAGATGGGGCTCCATCACATTGATCCGCGCACCCAGGTGTCCGAGCTGGGCATTGGCATGCAGCAGATGGTGGAAATTGCACGCAATCTGCGCGATGGCAACCGCGTGCTGGTGCTGGACGAGCCCACGGCCATGCTGACGGCCAATGAAATTGAGCACCTGTTCACGCAAATTGACTTGATGAAGGCGCAGGGCGTGGCGCTGATTTATGTCTCGCACCGTCTGGAAGAGCTGCAGCGCGTGGCCGAGCGCGCTGCCGTGCTGCGCGATGGTCGCCTGGTGGATGTCTTGCCCATGCAAGGCCTGTCGGAAGCCACCTTGGTGCAGCGCATGGTGGGCCGCCATGTGGAAACGCTGGATGACAAGCCCCGGCGCAAGGCAGGCCCTGTGCTGATGCGCGCAGAAAACATGTCCCGCGGCGATGTGGTCAAGGATGTGAGCCTGGAGCTGCACGCGGGTGAAGTGCTGGGTGTGGCAGGCTTGGTGGGCGCGGGCCGTACAGAGTTGATGCGGCTGCTGTACGGTGCGGACAAAGCCGACACCGGCAGCATTGAGCTGACTGGCCAGCACCCCGATCAACAACCCCAAACAGTCACCCCCAACTGGCGCAGCCCCATGCAGGCGGTGCGCGCAGGCATTGGCCTGATTACCGAAGACCGCAAAGCCCAGGGCCTGCTGCTGCCCCAGTCGATTCGCGTGAATACCTCGCTGAGCCATCTGGGCTCGGTTTCCGGTGGCGGCTGGCTCAATCGCTCACGCGAAGCACAACTGGCCAAGCAGATGGTGCAGCGCTTGCGTGTGCGCGCGGTCAATGCGGAACAGCCGGTTGGCACCTTGAGCGGTGGTAACCAGCAAAAAGTAATTTTTGCGCGCTGGCTGCACCGGGACTGCCCCGTGGTCTTGCTCGATGAGCCCACGCGTGGTGTCGATGTGGGTGCTCGCGCTGATCTGTACGCCGAGATCAACACCATGACCCACCAGGGCAAAGCCGTGATGGTGGTCTCCAGTGACCTGCGGGAGCTCATGGAGCTGTGCGACCGCATTGCCGTCATGTACCAGGGCCGCATTGTCGCCACCTTTGAGCGCGGAGCGTGGAGCCAGCAAGCCTTGCTCGCCGCGGCGTTTGGTGACGTCACTGCACAAGTGCCCGCAGCGGCTGCCGCCTAAAACAATACTTACCTCACCCAATGTCTTCCTCTACTTCTATCTCCACCCCGGCTGCAGCGCGTAGCCCATGGCGCCAGGAAATTGGCACCTATCTCGGCTTGCTTGTGGTGTTGATCGCCATGGTGGCGCTGTTCAGCTCCATGTCGGACTACTTTCTCACCCAGGACACGCTGCTGTCCATTGCCAACGAAATTCCGGCGCTGGCTGTGATGGCCGTGGGCATGACTTTTATCTTGATCATTGCGGGCATTGATCTGTCGGTGGGCTCTGTGCTGGCGCTGAGTGCGGCGGCGGCTGCCGCAGCCATGCTGCAATGGGAGTGGGGAGTCTGGGGGGCTGCTGCGCTGGGCCTGATGGTGGGCGTGGTCTGTGGTGCGATCACCGGGGGTATCTCGGTGGCATGGCAACTACCCAGCTTCATCGTCTCGTTGGGCATGCTGGAGGCGGTGCGCGGTGGCGCTTATCTGGTGACCGATTCACGCACCCAGTATGTGGGTGACGCCATGGGCGGCTTGGCCGCACCGTGGTTGGGGGGGCTGTCGGCCTCATTTTTTATCGCTATCTGCGTGGTGATCATTGGCCAACTGGTGCTCAGTCGCACCGTGTTTGGCCGCTACGTAGTGGGCATTGGCACCAATGAAGAGGCCATGCGTTTGGCCGGTGTCGACCCCAAGCCCGTGCGTATTGCCGTGTTTGCAGCCATGGGCTTTTTGGCTGCATTGGCAGGCCTGATGCAATCGGCACGACTGGAAGCGGCCGACCCGAATGCGGGCTCTGGCATGGAGCTGCAAGTGATTGCAGCGGTCGTGATTGGCGGCACCAGTTTGATGGGCGGGCGCGGCTCCGTGGTCACTACCTTCTTTGGGGTGTTGATCATTGCGGTGCTGGAAGCGGGGTTGGCACAAATCGGTGCCAGCGAACCCAGCAAGCGCATCATTACCGGTGCCGTGATTGTGGTGGCGGTGGTGGTTGACACCATTCGCCAGCGCCGCAGTCAGCGCAAGCATTAATTGCCGGTACACGAGAGAGTTGGTGATGACGCAATCTTCAAAGACCCGCATTGTGGTGCTGGGCAGCTTGAATATGGATGTGGTGCTGCGCCTTGCGCGCATGCCTGAGCGTGGTGAAACCGTACATGCCCAGGGCCTGAGCTACATCCCCGGTGGCAAGGGTGGCAACCAGGCTGTGGCTTGTGCGCGCCATGGTGCCCAAGTGGCGCTGGTGGGCTGTGTGGGCCGCGATGCGCATGGCGATGTGCTGCGTGATGCGCTGACAGCAGATGGTGTCGACGTCTCAAATGTGGTCGTGCATGACGGTGCCGCCACGGGGTCGGCCGTTGTGATGGTGGAAGGCGATGGCAGCAACCGCATTGCCGTCATTCCCGGTGCCAATGCACTGGCCGAATTGCCTGCCAACTTCAGCGAAGTACTGGCGCAAGCCGACTATCTGGTGGTGCAGTTTGAAACTCCGCTGGAGGTGCTGGATCGTGCACTGGCCATGGCCCAGCACAGCCGTTGCAAAGTGGTGCTCAACCCTTCGCCCGTCAAAGCTGTGCCCAGCCAGTGGTGGCCTTGGATTGACACGCTGGTGGTCAATGAACACGAAGCCGCAGAGCTGTCTGCCATGGCGGTGACGGATGCTGCTACGGCAGTGCACGCTGCCCAGTATTTTGTGGGGCTGGGTGTCCGGCAGGTGGTGGTCACCATGGGCAGTCAGGGCGCTGTGGCAGTCAATGCCGCAGGTCATAGCATTCACCCAGCACCCAAGGTTGAGGTGGTGGACACGACCTCTGCGGGCGACACCTTTCTTGGCACCATGGTCACCCGTCTGGGGGAGGGCAGCACATTGGCTCAGGCGGTGCAATGGGGTATCCGCGCTGCCAGCCTGTGCATTGGCCGTGCAGGGGCGCAGCCCTCTATCCCTGAGCGTACGGAAGTTGAACAGCAATGAAAAAAACCAAACTCTTGAATGCCGCACTGTCGCACCTGATTGCGCAATTGGGGCACAACGATGTGGTGGTAGTGGGTGACGCGGGCCTGCCAGTGCCGGCGGGTGTACCTTGCATTGATCTGGCGCTGATGCGCGGCTTGCCCAGCATGGCCCAGGTGCTGGAGGCTTTGGAGAGTGAAATGCAGGTGGAGCGCATGGTGCTGGCCAAAGAAACCTTCTTTGCCAACCAAGGCGAGCTGCCCGGCTGGTTGCCCCCGGCGTGGCGTGATCTGCCGATTGAGCAGGTGGCGCACGAGGTGTTCAAACAGCGAAATGCGCAAGCGCGTGCGGTCATCCGTACGGGCGAATGCACTCCGTTTTCCAACGTGATGTTGGTGGCGGGTGTTGCTTTTTAAGCTATATTTTTTACAGCGAAACCGAAACGCAGCCCGCAAGGCTGCGTTTTTTGCTTTCAAAGCGTGTCAACCAACAGCCGTACAAGGGCAGGGTGACTCGCGTATGCTTGGCCCCCTGCTATGAATCAACTGCATCTGTTTTTGCCCTGCGCCGCCGGCGTTGAGGGTTTTTTGGCCGACGAAGTACGCGCCATCACTGGCGTGGGCAACGGCGATGTGCTCACAGGCCGTGGCGGTGTCAGCGTGCGCGGCATGTGGCGCGATGCCATGCTGCTCAACCTGCACAGCCGTCTGGCCCAGCGCGTGCTGGTGGAGCTGTCGTACACCGAGTACCGCAATGAGAACGACCTGTACCGCGCAGCCAGTGAGGTGGCGTGGGAAATCTGGTTTTCTCCTAAAGAGACTTTCAAGATTGAAACCACGGCCCAGCACAGTCCGCTGACCAGCCTGAACTTTGCCGCGCTGCGCGTGAAAGACGCGATTGCCGACCGCTTTCGCGCCAAGCGCAACGGCGTGCGTCCCAGCGTGGAAACCAACCATCCCGATGTGCGCGTGCACATGCACCTGACCACGGACAGCTGCACGCTGTACATGGACACCACGGGTGAGGCGCTGTTCAAGCGTGGCTGGCGTGAAGACAAGGGCGACGCGCCTTTGAAGGAAACGCTGGCCGCCGCCATGATTGCCGCCACCGGCTGGAACCCGCACGGCCCCAATCCGCAGCCGCTGTATGACCCCTGCTGTGGCTCGGGCACGGTGCTGATTGAGGCTGCGCAGATTGCGCGCAAGATTCCTGCGGGCATTCTGCGCAAGTTCGCGTTTGAAAAGCTGGTGCCTTTTCAGCGCCATGTCTGGGAGCAAATCCTGGATGAGGCTGAAGCGCAGATTCTGGATGAAAGCCCTGTGCCTATTTTTGGCTCAGACATTTCGCACCGCATGGTGGACTTTGCCCAGCGCAACGCCGAGCGTGCGGGTGTGGCAGAAACCATCAGCCTGCGCGGTGGTGATGCACTGCAGCGCATGCCCCCGTGCGAGCAGCCCGGCATGATGCTGCTTAACCCACCCTATGGCGAGCGTATTGCTGCAGCGGGTTCTGCCGGGCGCAACGCCGCAGAGCGCATGGGCGTGATGGAGCGTGCAGGCCGCGAGACTGCGCAGACCGAAGATGGTGGCGAATTCTTCAGCCAGCTAGCCAGCCACTGGAAGAAGAACTACAGCGGCTGGACGGGGTGGATGCTGACCCCCGACCTGAAGCTGCCCGGCAAGATGCGCCTGAAAGAATCGCGCCGCACACCCATGTGGAACGGCCCGATCGAGTGCCGCCTGTTCTGCTTTGAAATGATCAAGGGTGCCGTCAAACCACGCAAGTCTGAAGGTGGTGCCGAGAGCGAGTCGGCATGAAAATCGTGTTGAAGTGGCCTGCATGCAATGCGGGCTATGAAGGCCCGTGGCCGCGCCCCATGGTGCTGGACACCAACGTGGTGCTGGACATGCTGATTTTTGACGATCCGCACATCCCACCTATTCGCCAGTTGCTTGCGCAGGGTCAGGTGCGCTGGATTGCTGACGAAGCCCAGCGCATTGAGCTGGGCCGTGTGCTGCACTACAGCCAGATTGCCCCGCGTGTGTCGTTCTACGGCAAAACGCCCGAAGGCGTGATGGCGGCGTTTGATGCGGCGGTGGAATATGTGGCGGCAGCGCCCAAGATTCGTTTTACCTGCACTGACCCCGACGACCAGCATTTTCTGGATTTGGCCAGCCAGCACCAGGCGCTGCTGGTCAGCAAAGACAGGGCGGTGCTCAAACAGCGCAAGCGCGTGGCGCAGAACTACGGTGCCACCATTGGCAATATCTTGGTGCTGGAACCTGCGGATAACGCTCTGGCGGCGTGAGGCGGCGCTGGCTGCTGCGCTGATACATCAAGCGCTGCAAGCTATGTTTTTATAGACGTCTCACCTGTGCTGCAGGCCGGCGCATCCCCAAAGCGCATGCCTGCATAGGGGGCAGCTTTGCATTGGGCAACGCGCGAAGCCAGAGAACCCACATGGACTTCCAGCTGGTGGCCATCAGGGTCGAGAAAGTAAAACGAATCGCCTTCGCTGCGGTTGTTTTTCCAGGCGACCACGCCATGTTTTTGAGCGTGCAGGACGAAGTGCGCAAAGTGCTGCTGCTCAATCCCAAAAGCGTAATGGGTGTAGTCGCGCGCCGCAGTGGGCGCGCTGTTGCGGGCGGGGTCCAGCGACAGGCAGAGCCAGAAATCTCCGACGCTGAGATATGCCCCCGTATCCCATTGTGCGTGGCACGTGCATGCCAGCACATCCCTATAAAACTGCACGCTGCGCTGCAGGTTGCAAACGGCCAAGGTGAGGTGGTTGAGTCCTGTCAGCATACAAAGCCAGCGCAGTGAGTGGGTTTGGCGCACAGTATCGGTGACGTGGTGTGCTGCGCGTCTTGTTGTGTGCAGGGTGCACGCCATACATCGCTGATGCAGCGAATTGGCATGTGCCGCTGGCGCTCAAGCCATCAGGGTCGGTGGAGCCTATCTAGCTCATAGTTTAGGAGGCAGCCACCCGCAGCGGCTCAGGGGCCATTGCATGTGTATGGCAAATCAAATGCCAGGGCGGCTCAAGCTTCGGCCAGATCAGCGCTGCAAGCTATGGTTTTTTATGAATACACATGCCACATCATCCCACCAGACTTTGCCGTGGCGGCTTTGAGACCGCCGGGCGACAATAGAGGGATGACTTCCCACACGCCCACCTTGAACAAATCCATCGCACAGCCCACTTTGGACACCACCCGCATTGATGACACGCGCATCAAAGCGGTGCGTCCGCTGATCACGCCTGCACTGTTGCAGGAATGGTTGCCCGCAACCGAACAGGCGCTGGCGCTGGTGGAAAGCAGCCGTCAGGCCATCTCGCGCGTGCTGCATGGGCAAGATGACCGTCTGATTGTGGTGGTTGGCCCTTGCTCGATCCACGACCATGGCCAGGCCATGGAATACGCGCACCAGCTCAAGGTGCAGGCCGATGCGCTGTCGCAAGACCTGCTGGTGGTGATGCGCGTGTACTTTGAAAAACCACGCACCACCGTGGGCTGGAAGGGCTATATCAACGACCCGCACCGCGATGACAGCTTTGCCATCAACGACGGTCTGGAGCTGGCGCGCAAGCTGCTGCTGGATGTGGTCGGCTTGGGCCTGCCCGTGGGCACAGAGTTTTTGGATCTGCTCTCGCCGCAGTACATCAGCGATTTGGTCACCTGGGGCGCGATTGGTGCGCGCACCACGGAGAGCCAGAGCCATCGCCAGCTGACCAGCGGGCTGTCATGCCCAGTGGGTTTCAAGAACGGCACCGATGGCGGCGTGAAAGTGGCCTGCGATGCCATCCTGGCTGCGCAAGCACCCCATGCCTTCATGGGTATGACGAAGATGGGGCAGGCGGCAATTTTTGAGACACGCGGCAACGATGACTGCCACGTCATCTTGCGCGGTGGCAAGCAGCCCAATTACAGCGCCGCCGATGTGCAGGCTGTGAGCGAAGTGCTGGAAAAAACCGGCCTGCGCCCGCAGGTCATGATTGATTTCTCGCACGCCAACAGCAGCAAGCAGCACCGCCGCCAAATCGATGTGGGTGCCGACGTGGCCGCGCAAATTGCCGCCGGAGATGCGCGCATCACGGGTGTGATGATTGAAAGCCATCTGCATGAAGGCCGCCAGGACATCGTGGAAGGGCAAACGCTGCAACACGGCGTGTCGCTCACCGATGCGTGCATCAGTATGGAGCAAACCATTCCGGTGCTACAGCAACTGGCCGATGCGGTGCGTGCGCGCCGGCAATCCATGCGCTAACCCACACGCGCGCGGCTGCGAAAATAACCTGGCGTCTGTCCAGTCCATTTTTTGAACGCCTTGCGGAAGTTCGACGCGTCAGAGAAGCCGCTGTGCTCGGCGATCTGCTCGATCGGCAGGTCGGTGCGCTCGAGAAACTCGATCGCCAGCCGCTCGCGGATGCCGTCAAGGATCACCTGATAGCTGGTGCCAGCCTCGGCCAACCGCCGGTGCAGCGTGCGCGCCGACAGGTGTAGCTGCTCTGCCATCTGGTCAACGCGCGGCAGCTCGCCGATGCTGTTCAGGCAGGCCTGCTTGATGGTTGTGACCAGCGCGTGCTCGGTGCCGATGTCCGCCAGCATGCGGGCGCAGAACTGCGTGCAGACCTCGGCCGTGACCGAATTGGCATTCGGCAGCGGCAGGCTCAGCAACGCCGCATCGAACTGCCACTGCAGCACGCCGGCATCGAACGTTACTGGGCAACACAGCACTTCCCGGTAGCGCTGCGCATAGGGAGGCGCCGGATACGGTAGCAGCAGCCGGTGACCTTCGGCGGGACGTTCGAGTATGTGGTTCGTCAAGGCATGGATTGAGCTGAACCAGAACTCCGTCGCCAGCGGCAGCAGCGGCCCGAGGTCGATCACATCGTGGCCTTCGAAAATCGCCAGATCGCCCTCGACCCGAAAGCTCTTCTCGAGCACCGGTCCCGCCAGGTGCACATGCTTGATGCCAAAAGCGATCGCAGCTCCCAGTGTGGCGCTGGTCAGCAGCGCATAGCCGAAGACCCCAAAATCCGAGATCCGCTGGCGCTGGCCCGCCAGCAGGCCAATGGCGGGATCGGGGCTCAGCCGCAGCACATTGCCAAACAGCGCCAGCTTCTGCCGGTGCGAGATGCGCAGTTCGGGGTCGCTGACCGCCTGCAGCGCAATACCCGTTCCCTCGAACAGCGCATCTGCACCAACGCCAAGTTCGGCAAGCGCGCCCGAGAGAGCGGTCAGGCCCTGCATGCTGTGGGTAAGCGCACCGAGTTCACTCTCATGGCGGCGCAAGATCGATGGAGTGGCGGTCATGTCGATGAGGGGTAATTGGGAGCTGAAAGATAGGAAATGGCGTGATTTGGCAGATTTTCACCCGAATATGTCGACATTGAACCTAGGCTTGACCCGAGCTAGGGTCTAAATTTGCAGCTAATCGATGCGGCGGCGCCTGGGCGCGGGCTGCGAACGACCAGGAGACTCAGATGAACAACGCCACCGACCTGCGCCATAACGCCACCGCGGCCAATGCCAACGAGCGCGTACTGCGCCTGTTCGCCGCCCAGCAGGCGGCCTTCATGGCGGACCCTTGTCCTGACGTCGGCACGCGGCGCGGTCGGCTCAAATCTTTGAAACACCAGGTTCAGCGCTACCAGGACCGATTGGCTGAGGCCATGAGCCGCGACTTCGGTTTTCGCTCGCCGGCCGAATCAAAGATGCTCGACCTGCTGGGATCGATGCTCGACGTCAACCATGCCATCTCGCAAGTACGGAGCTGGATGCAGCCGAGCCGGCGTTCGACAGAATGGCTGTTCCTGAGCAACAGCATTAAGGTGCGCTACCAGCCCAAGGGCGTGGTCGGCGTGATCGTGCCGTGGAACTTCCCCATTTACCTGGCGCTCGGCCCGCTGATCGCGGCACTTGCTGCAGGCAACCGGGTGATGATCAAGATGGCTGAGGTCACGCCAGCCACTAATGCGGTACTTAAGACCCTGCTCGGCGAGGTTTTTGGCGAAGACCTGGTGGCGCTGGTCGGCGAAGAGCTGCAGGACCCGAACGTCTTCACGGCCCTGCCTTTCAACCATGTTGTGTTCACCGGTTCCCCGGCGGTTGGCAAGATCGTGATGCGCACCGCCGCCGATAACCTCACGCCCGTGACTCTCGAACTGGGCGGCAAGTCGCCGGCGCTGGTGACGCGCAACTATGCCGTCGGCGATGCGGCCACCCGCATCACGCATGGCAAGTCGGCCAATGCCGGTCAGATCTGCGTCTCGCCCGACTATGCGCTGGTGCCACGCGAACGCATCGATGCGTTCATCGCGGGCGTGCGGCGTACTTTTCAGCGCTTCTACGGCAATCGCACCCACGGCAATGCCGACTACACGGCGGTGGTGAACGACCGCCAGTACGATCGGCTCCAGGCTTTGCTCGACGATGCGCGCGCCAAGGGTGCGATGGTCGAGGCCCTGGCACCGGTGGGCGCTGGACGCCAGCTGCCGTTGCACATCGTGACCGGCCTGCGCCCCGACATGCGGGTGATGACGGAAGAGCTGTTCGGCCCGATCCTGCCGATCGTGCCCTACGACACCATGGATGAAGCCATCGCTTTCATCAACGCCCGGCCGCGGCCGCTAGCGCTCTACTGCTTCAGCCACAACGCCGCTGAGCGCGATCAACTGTTGCATCGCACCCACTCGGGCGGCGTGGCGGTCAACGACTGGGGCTGGCAGGTGGTAAACCACGATGCACCCTTCGGCGGCGTCGGCAACTCGGGCATGGGCACCTACCACGGTGAGGAAGGTTTTCGTGAGCTGTCGCATGCCAGGACGGTGTTCCAGCGCCAGCGCTTCTTCCCGGTCGACCTGTTCTATCCGCCATATGGGGGGGTTCTCCAGCGGCTCACGCTGAGGTTTTTCCTCGGCCAAGCGGATCCCATCCTGATCACACCGCCTGTTCAGGTGGCGACCGAGGAGCAACGATGAACATTGACGAGTTCGACTATGTCGTCGTCGGCGCCGGCTCGGCAGGCTGTGTCGTGGCTTCCAGGCTCAGCGAGGACCGGAACGTTTCGGTCTGTCTGCTCGAAGCCGGTGGCAACGACGCCAGCGTGTTCATCCAGGCACCTGCGGGCGTGGCGGCCATGCTGCCCGTACCGTTCAAGAACTGGGCCTTCAAGACGGTGCCGCAGCCAGGACTCAACGGCCGCCGCGGCTACCAGCCGCGCGGCAAGGTGCTCGGAGGTTCGAGCTCGACCAACGCCATGCTCTACGTGCGCGGACACCGATGGGACTATGACCATTGGGCCGCGCTGGGAAACACCGGCTGGTCCTACGACGAGGTGCTGCCGTACTTCAAGCGCTCGGAGCACAACGAGACGCATGGCGCCAGCGACTATCACGGTGCGGGCGGTCCACTGAACGTCGCCGAGTTGCGCAGTCCGAGCGCGCTCAACGCGGCTTTCCTGGCGGCGGCGGCCATGAACGGCGTGCCCGCGATCGCCGACTACAACGGCGCCGAGCAGTTCGGCTCCTTCATGTACCAGGTGACGCAAAAGAACGGCGAGCGCTGCAGCGTCGCCAAGGGCTATCTCACGCCGCACTTGTCGCGGCCTAACCTCACGGTGAAGACCGGCGCGTTGTCATCGCGCATCGTCTTCGAGGGCCGGCGCGCACAAGGTGTGGCCTATGTCGCTGGTGGCCAGCAGGTGCAGGTGCGGGCGCGCCGCGAAGTCATCGTGTCCGCGGGCGCTTTTGGCTCGCCGCAGCTGTTGCTGCTGTCGGGTATCGGGGGTGCAGGCGCCTTGCAGGAGTTGGGCATCCCGGTGCTGCACGATCTCCCTGGTGTGGGCGAAAACCTGCACGACCACATCGACCATGTGCAGGCCTATCGCTCGCACAGCAATTCACCGACCTTCGGCCTGTCGCTGCGCGGTGGGCTGCAGATTGCCAAGGCCATGGGCGAATGGAAGCAGCGGCGCACCGGGCTGATCACCTCCAACTTCGCTGAATCCGGCGCCTTCTTGCGTTCGTCACCCGAGGTTACGGTGCCGGACCTGCAAATGGTCTTCGTCGTCGCGTTGGTAGATGATCACAGCCGCAAGACCCGCCTGGGCCACGGCTATTCGTCCCACGTCGAGGTGCTGCGTCCGCACAGTCGCGGCAGCGTCAGGCTGGCCAGCCCCGATCCGCGCGCAGCACCGTTGATTGACCCGCGATTTCTTGACGACGAGCGTGATCTCGCACTGCTGGTCAAGGGCGTGCAAAAGCAAATGGACATTTTGCAAAGCAGCCCCTTCGACCCGTACCGCGGCAAGTTGCTCTATCCGGTCGAGCGCAATGACACGGCGGCCATCGCCGAGGACATCCGCAACCGCGCCGACACGCAATACCACCCGGTCGGCACCTGCAAGATGGGCCCGGACAGCGACCCGATGGCCGTGGTCGATGCCCGACTGCGCGTGCGCGGCATCGATGGCCTGCGGGTGGTCGACGCCTCGATCATGCCGATGCTGTGCGGCGGCAACACCAATGCGCCGACCGTCATGATCGGTGAGAAAGCAGCGGACATGATCCGCGCCGACATGCGAGCCTGACGCATCCGATATTCCTCTCAACAACACGAGACCTCCTCATGAATATTCATACCCGTAGCATCCTCGTCACGCTCGTCGCATCCGCTCTGGCCTCCGGCTGCGCCGCCATTGCGCCTGCGGTCAGCACATCCGACAGCGCTCCCAAGCCCGCAACAATGACCACCGAGCGCGCCAACCAGGCGGTCGGCCGCAGCCTGGCACCGAACGACCACCGCGACTTCGAAGTTGCCACGCGCGGCCTGATTGCGACCATGCCCGACCCGCTGGTCAAGACGGCTGACGGCAAACTGGTATGGGACGCCAACCGCTACGACTTCATTCAGGGCGATGCACCGGCCACCGTCAACCCCAGCCTCTGGCGGCAAGAAAAACTCAACAACGTGCGCGGTCTGTTCAAGGTCACCGACGGCATCTACCAAATCCGCGGCTACGACCTCGCCAATATGACGCTGGTCGAGGGCAAGACAGGCTGGATCGTGATCGATACACTGCTCACCGCCGAGATTTCACGCGCTACGCTGGCCTTCGCAATGCAACAGCTTGGCAGCAAGAAGCCGGTGGTCGCCGTGATCTATACGCACAGCCACACCGACCACTACGGCGGCGTGCGCGGCGTCATCAACGAGGCTGACGTACTGGCCGGCAAGGTCAAGGTGATTGCTCCCGAGGGATTCATGGACAACGCCGTGGCCGAGAACGTGCTTGCCGGCAATGCGATGGCGCGCCGCGGAATCTACCAGTTCGGCGCCGGCCTCGACGCTAACGAGCGGCAGGGCATCGGTAGTGGTCTGGGCAAGGCGCTCAGCAGTGGCACCGTAGGCCTGATTCCGCCGACCGACATCATCTCCAAGACCGGCCAGGAGATGACCGTCGACGGCATCCGCATCGTGTTCCAGATGGCGCAGGGCTCCGAGGCACCATCGGAAATGATGTTTTATTTCCCGGACCTGAAGGCGCTCTGCATGTCCGAGGTGATGACCAAGCACATGCACAACGTCTATACCATCCGCGGCGCCAAGATGCGCGATGCGCTGGCCTGGAGTAAATACGCCAACGAAACCCTCGACATGTATCCGGACGTGCAGGTCGCCTTCGCCAGCCACCACTGGCCGACCTGGGGTGGCGACAACATCCGCAGCTACGTGGCGAGTCAGCGCGACACCTACCGTTTCCTCCACGACCAGGCGATGAACCTGGCCAACAAGGGCCAGGTGATGGACGAGATCGGCGATGCCACGTTCTTCCCCAAGGCCTTGGCGGCAGACCCCAGTTCGCGCGGCTACTACGGCACGTTGAGCCACAACCTGCGAGCGGTCTATAACTTCTACCTCGGCTACTACGACGGTAATCCGGCCAGTCTGCATAAGCTGCCTCCGACCGAAACTGCCAAGCGTTATGTTGCCGCGATGGGCGGCGAGGCGGCGGTGCTGGCAACCGCCCGCAAGGCCTTCGATACCGGTGACTACCGCTGGGTCGCCGAACTGGTCAATCACGTGGTGTTCGCGAACCCGGACAATGCGGCGGCGCGTTCGCTGCAGGCCGACGCGCTGGAGCAGCTCGGCTACCAGTCGGAAGCCGGCACTTGGCGCAACGCCTACCTGGTCGGCGCCAAGGAGCTGCGCGACGGCGTGCTTAAGCCGTCGGGCTCGACCCAGGGCCTCGACGTGGTGCGGGGCATGAGTCAGGAATTGCTGTTTGACTTCATCGCGCTGCGCTTGAACCACGAAAAACTCGACGGCATTAAGGCCGACATCAACATGGTGTTCACCGACCTCAAGGAGACCTGGGCGCTGGAGCTGTCGAACTCGGTGCTCAACAACACCAAGGGCCGGGTGCTGAAGAGCCCCGATGTGACGCTGACTCTGACACGGCCGGTGTTCCTGTCCATGCTGATGCAGGGGAAGAAGCTGCCGGACCTGGTGCAAGCTGGCTTGGCGAAGGTCGAAGGGGACCCGAAGGTTCTCGGTGTTGTGTTCAACAACGTCGAGACCTTCGACCCTCACTTCAACGTTGTCACGCCTTGATTCGCAGGTTGATCAGTTAAGCACCACCGTCAGGTGGTCCCCGACGGCACACGCATCGTCTCGTGGGTGGCCAGACACAAGCTGATGGAGTGCCCCTGAAAACAGACAAGAGGCTGCAACACGGCGTGTCGCTCACCGATGCATGTATCAGCATGGAGCAAACCATTCCGGTACTGCAGCAACTGGCCGATGCGGTGCGCCAGCGTCGTTTGAAGAAATAAGAGCTAGTAACGTATGCTGCAAGCCACTTTCAGATATAAAACATACTGAAAGTGGCTTGGGTAAAGCGCTAGTAGCTATCAAAGATTAGTCTTTGAGTTTGATCTTCTTGTCGATCTGCGTTGTGGCTTTTTCTTCTTGCTTGCGGCGGTTGAACACCTGCTTCATATAGCGCAAGTCGCTGGCCGACAGGTGCTTTTGCGCAGCCACAAACTGCTCTTGCTCCTCTTCACGTATGTGGTGCAGGTATTCATCGCGCAGGGCCGTAAAACGGCGCAGCCATGCGGGCGATGCCATGTCGCGCGCGGCCAGATCGGCCAGCATTTCATCGATCTCTTTGTGCTCACTGACGGCGTGTCGTGCATCGTCGGTGGTCTTGGGGTTGCGCATCACGCTGGACCACAGCGCCTGCTCTTCGGCGGCAGCGTGGCTTTTAAGCTCCAGCGTCAATTCCTTGAACAGTTTCTGGCGCTCTGTGGATTTGCCAGAGGTCTGGGCCACCATAGCCAGCAGCGCACGGTGGCGGTCATGGTCTTGCACCAGGCGGCCAAAAATATCGGCATCGCCACGAAATTTGGTGCTGGGCGTGCTGCCTATGCGTGCGGCCACATCGGGTGCCACCGCCTTGGCTTTTGCGATGGCCGTGCGTTTGGCTTGCAATGGCTGGGTGGATGGCTTGCGTGCGGATGAGGTGGGCGCGCGCGCAGCGCTTTTGGCGGTGCGCGGTCGTGGGGCTGTCGTGGGCATTGTGTTCACTTCTCCAAAGTACGGCGTTGCTGTCGCCTGTACTTAGGTTGTAGCGAAAGATGCCCCTGTGGCATGGTCAGAGCGGGGGGCTGTGACCTGTAGGAGTGGGCACCAAAAAGCTCAGTACTTGTTGGAGAAGTTGGCGCTGATGCGCTGCTTCAAATACTCGGCGGCGGTCACATCCGGGTACTTGCCGCTGGGGCTGGTGATGAGCACGTCTTCATTGGCCTGGCAAAAGAAAGCCAGGCTGTAGCGTGCGCCCTGGTATTCGCCCGGCGCCGGGTTTTTGACGCGGTGAAAGTTGGAGGGCAACTGGTCATCGCTCCAGCGCATCAACATATCGCCGATGTTGCAGGTGATGACACCTTCTGCGGGCTCCACTGGCGTCCAGGCGCGGCCTTCCATCTCCTTGCCGGGCAGCACCTGCAAGCCACCTTGGCCGGGGCGCTGAAACAGCAGGGTCAGGCAGTCGTAATCGGTGTGCGCACCGGCGCGCCAGCTGCCAGCGGGGGTGTCTGCAGCCTGGGCAAAGTAGTGCAGCATGCGCAGCGTGCTTTGGTAGCGCGGGCTGCTGGGGTCGTGCGCGTGGGTGAAGAAATCGCTGTCCAGCTGCAGCTTGTCGGCAAAGCAGGACAGCACCTGCATGCCCACGGCCCAGCACTGGGCCTCAAACGCCAGTGCCGCTGCCTGAAAGCCGGGCAGTTCCGCTTCTGACGGCCACAAGCCTTGCATGCGCGGGCGCGTGATCTGGTAGGACTCTTTTTGGTCTGCCGTGCGCGTGGACGGGCGGATCTGCGTCATGCTCTCCCAGCCCGCGTTGCGTGACAGCGGCCACTGCGCCTTGCTGGTGCTGGGCAGCGCAAAAAAGGATTCAGACAGCGCAAACGCTTCGCGCACGGCTTGCTCGGTGATGCCGTGGTTGTAGACCTGAAAGAAGCCAATCTCTGTGGCTGCGCACCACAGCTGCTCGGTGATTTCGGCTTTGCGCTGGGCAAAGTTAGACAGGTCGATGCAGCGAATTTCGCGCTGCACCGTGGTGCCTTCGCTGCCCATCAGCGATTCTTTGCGCAACTCTTGCAGCGCGTAGTCAGAAGTGGTGGTGTTGGGGGTTGTCGTCGTCAGCATGGCGGGACTTTCTGTTGCAGGAGGGGGAGATGCCCTGAAAGCCTGTGCTGGCACACAAGTGGTGCATCAGCGCAGACCTTCAGGCCTGTGGCACACCCCGCTGGGGGGCGCGCCCGCTGAGCAATTTCCGGCGCTGAAACCCCTGAGGGGCTGTAGTGCTGAACGCTTCTACTCGTGCACCGTGGGCCAAGCCAGATTCGTGCCAACTGTGTAGAGGTGGGTGTTTGCGTTAGCACAAAACACACTGGCACAAGATGTGCTTGAACGCTGTTTGAGTAGAAGCGTTCAGCGCATGCATGGTTGCTGCCATGCCGCCCGGAAATTGCTCACCCCCCAAAGTTGCAAGACGGCTGGGACGGGGTGGCATACGCTGCACATCCTCGTTTGCGCTGGCTTGCTGCCACCACTGATGAAGGAGTTTTGCCATGCAACGCCGCCACTTTTTACGCACTGCTACTTGCCTGTCTTCTGCCGCCGCACTGCTGCCTGCCAGCAGCTGGGCGCAAACGGGCAAGAAAGAGCTGGTTCCTGTGAAGTTCACGCTGGACTTCAAAGTCACCAGTCAGACCTCGCCTTTCTTCCTGGCAGCCTCCAAGGGCTACTACGCCGCAGAAGGGCTGGATGTGCAGATTGATGTGGGCGCAGGCTCGGTTGCGTCGATCACGCGGGTGGCCTCAGGGGCGTATGACATGGGGCTGGGCGACATCAGCTCATTGATCGAGGCGCATGCCAGCGGCACCATGCCCGTGCAGGCCGTCTACCAGTACTACAACCGCGCGCCCTTCACTATCATTGGCCGCAAGGACAAGGGCATCACCACCAGCCTTGCCAGCCTCAAAGGCAAGAAAGTGGCGGCGGCTGCCGTTGAGGCGACACGCCGCTGCTGGCCCATGGTGGCCGATCAGCAAAAGCTGGCAGATCCTTTCTTTGACTGGGTGACCACCGATTTCAGCGCTCGCGACAACGTGGTGGTGCGTGGCGATGTGGATGCCGCCACCTATTTTCACGATTCGGCCATCTCCCTGTTCATGCGCATGCCGCCCGAGCAACTGAGCGTGCTGTCCTATGCCGACGCCGGTGTGCACCTGTATGGCAATGCCGTGCTGGCCAGCAGCAAAATGCTGGCAGAAAAGCCCGAAGTGGTGCGTGCTTTTTTGCGCGCCACCCAGCGTGCGCTGGTGGACGCGCTGGCCAACCCCGTGGCCGCACTGGCTGCCGTGCGCGCCCGTGAGCCGCTGCTGCGCGCAGATCAGGAGAGCGCCCGCTGGGCCATCACGCGCACCTATCTGGCGAATGCGGAAACCGCCCGCGTCGGCCTGGGGCATATTGACCCGGCCGTGTTGACCCAGCAAATTGCACAGGTGGGCAAGACCTTTGCGCTCAAACAATTGCCGGCCACCGAGCAGGTGTGGAATACGGCCTTTTTGCCAGCTGCTGTCAAGCTCGGTGGTGCGGCATGAACGCCGTTGAAAAGCCCTTTGCAGGTTTCCTGCCCGAGCAAGCTGTCAGCGAGCGCGATGGCACCTACCTGCGCCAGGCCATTGGCTTGTCACGCACGGCGCGCGAGCGGGGCAACCGGCCCTTTGGCTCGCTCATCGTGGCGCGCGACGGCACAGTGCTGGGGCAGGGCTGGAACAGCAACAGCGAGTTGCGCGACTGCACCGCGCACGCGGAAGTGCAGGCCATTCGTGATGCCAGCCAGCGCCATGGCCGCGAAGCGCTGGAGAGCGCCACCCTCTACGCATCGGGCGAGCCTTGTGTGATGTGTGCGGGCGCCATCTTCTGGGCCAATTTGCGCCGGGTGGTGTACGGCATTGATGACCAGCGGCTGCGCATCTTTCGGGGCGAGCGGCTGGACCAGCGGGATGTGGAGCTGTCGTGCCGCGATGTGTTTCGCGCAGCGCCGTTTGACATCGAATGCGTAGGCCCCGCATTGATCGATGAAGCCAGCCAGCCGCACGTGGGCGCGTGGAAGTGAAAACTTCTTTGCACACTGTGGCGTAGCAACCACCCAAGCGCGATAGCACCATTGCGGGCGTGAGCACCTGCACTGGGGTGCTCTGCCTACAATTGCAACATCTTCAGCAGTGCAACACTGCCTAGCCAGGGACGACCTTGGTGAGCTTTGACCATCACGGGACGGCCCGCACCTTCATGCAATGCAAGGAGCTTCGTATGGCTTGGCTTTATCTCGTGGTGGCGGGTTTGTTGGAAGTTTTGTGGGCCTTCACCATGAAGCAGTCCCATGGTTTTTCCAGACTCACCCCCAGCATCATTACCCTCATCGCCATGATTGCCAGCTTTGGTCTGCTGTCCATGGCCATGCGTACCCTGCCCTTGGGCACGGCCTACACGATCTGGACAGGCATTGGCGCGGTGGGCGCGTTTGTGGTGGGCATTACGGTGCTGGGCGAGCAAATCACACCCATGCGTATTGCTGCCGCAGCACTTATCGTGAGCGGGCTGGTGCTGATGAAGCTGTCGTCCGCAGATTAATGCGGGCTTGATGGCAGGAGCGTGGCGGTGGCGCTGACGCTGACGGGTCAGTGAATGATCACGGCAGTGCCACTGGCCGACACCATCAGCATGCTGTTGGCAGTGCCTAAAACCTCGTAGGTTAAAGCCACGCCCACTATGGCGTTCGCACCAATTTGGATGGCATGCGTTTGCAGTTCAGACAGCGCCACCTCGCGGGCCTTTTGCAGCTCACGTTCGTTGGAGCCCGCCCGGCCTCCCGTCAGGTAGCGGATACCGGCAAACATGTCCTTGAATACATCGGTGCCCAAAATGACCTCGCCTGCCACCACGCCGCAGTACTTGCTGATGGTCTTGCCTTCTACGCTGTGGGTGGTGGTGACGATCATGGAGCGCCTTTGTCTAAGGGGGTGGATGCATGCTGCGGGTGCAGCCGGTGCCCGGGCTGTAGGACTGCCGCGCTAACGCAACCGCCGCCTTGCCACACCCCGACGAACGCGCCTTGTGGCTGTGCATTGCCGCGGCAGTCGATGCCGCCGCTGCGGGCCTGCAATAGTCCGTGTTGCCAGCGGACGCCTATCAAGTTTTTGCAAAGCCCTTTTTTGCAAAGTCCTTGCGGCAGCCACCCCGCGCACACCGCCATGTGCGCTCTGGTGCATTGCACACGTCAGAGCCACGAGGGGCGTGCTGGATAGGGCAACGTTGCGGAAAAGCCATAAAACCAGAGGGGCTGTGCAAAAAATAAGCATGTGGTTTATACTTACGGCTACGGGTTATCACTTAGTGGTTATTCCGTAGTTGTGGACAGTTGAGATGCTTGTCCACAGCCACTTAGAAAGGCATCTCGTACACAGAAAGAACTGTCATGCGCCAAGCCATCAACTCCCTGATCGAATTCATCCAAGAAGCACGTGCTGCCCATCTGGAAATCGCTAGCCAGTAATCAGGCGTCGATCACAGCCACGCGGGCTGTTTAAACTGCGCAATAGGAAGTGCCCTCCAGCAATGGCTGAAGGGCATTTTTGTTTGGAGCGTGACATTGCCTTTGCGTTTTCCGAAAGCAGCCATGCCAGCGGCGTGGCAGACTGCGCGGCATGTCAGAACCCACCCTGCTGGTCGCCGATGACCACCCTCTTTTCCGTGCCGCCGTGCTGCACGTGCTGCGCGAGCGCTTTGCGCAGTACCAGACCCTGGAAGCAGCCAGTGCCAGCACGGTCAGCAGCTCTTTGCAGGAGCACCCTGAGGTGGAACTGGTGCTGCTGGACTTGACCATGCCCGGCGCACGCGGTTTTTCTACCTTGCTGCATGTGCGCGGGGAGTACCCCGAGATTCCCGTGGTCATCATCTCCTCGAATGACCATCCGCGCGTCATCCGCCGTGCGCAGCAGTTTGGTGCGGCGGGCTTCATTCCCAAATCGACCCCGGCAGAAGACATTGGCAACGCCATTGAAGCGGTGCTTGAGGGCGGCAGCTGGTTTCCGCCGATGGCGGCAGAGCGCTCTGAGGCCGATGCCGAATTGGCTGCCCGCCTGGCACAGCTCACGCCCCAGCAGTTTCGCGTGTTGCTGTGTTTGGCAGATGGGCTTCTCAACAAGCAAATCGCCCATGAACTGGGCTTGGCCGAGAACACCGTGAAAGTGCATGTGACGGCAATTTTGAAGAAGCTTGAGTGCTACTCACGTACGCAGGCTGCCGTGCTGGTCAAGAGCCTTGAGAACGACGCAGATATTTAAAGCACAGTGTTTTTTCGACTCTGGCCGGGTGGGTGGAGCGCAGGCAGACCTTGTTTTGCCTGCTGCCAATGCAGTGCCCGACGGGTATCAGTGGCTGTAGTGGTGCATTGCTGCGTGAGCGCCGCAGAACGTTGGCTTGCGCGAGCAAAAAATCATGCCGTACAGTGCAAGCATGCGAAAAATTACAGCCAAGGAATTCACGGGTGCGCGAGCCTGGGAGGCGTTGCCGATTGAGACGATCACCGGCAGCACCACCGTCCGTTTGCACTGGACGGATCAGCCCTACCAGTGGCACATCAACGATGGCCCTGAAGTCTTTGTCGTCCTGGATGGCGTGGTGCACATGCATACGCGCAGCGATGGGCAAGAAAGCGTGCACCGGCTGGAGGTGGGCGATATCTTTCATGCCCAAAGCGGTGATGAGCATGTGGCCCACCCCCAAGGGACGGCCCGTATTTTGGTGATAGAGCGCGAAGGCAGCGTTTAAACGCTGCTCACACCAGCTGGAACAATGCCGCCACCAGCCCTGTGGAAAGTGCGCCTAAGTGCCAGTGGCGCAGGCGTTGCCATGTGGCGCTGGGGCGTTCGGTCCACTCGTACAGGACCGCGCCTGCAGCAATTGATAAGGCCACCGCCATCAGCATGCCAAGGCTGTTTGCGACCACGCTGTCGGGCCACGAGGCGGAGACTTCGGCGCTGACCAGCAGGCACATGGGAAAGTGAATCAAAAAGATGGAGTATGAGCGTTGACCAATCCATGTCAGCGGTGCCCATTCCCACGTGCGCAGTGTTTCTGGCCAGCGCAGATTGCCGCCGATGGCCAGTACCAAGGCACTGGCCACAGCCAGCGCAATGCGGTCACGCCATTCCACATTCAGGGCGGTCAGCCCCAGTGCAGCAATGGTCACCACCCACAGAGTGCGCTGCGCGCTATGCGCGCTGTGGGTGGCCCACCAAGCCATCATGCCCAGCCCGTAAGCGCCTAAAAAGTACAGCGCCCACATATCCAGTTCAGGGTTCAGGTTCCACACCCAAAGAGAGGCTGCCGTGGCGACTGTGATTGCGGCTTGGCCCCAGCCCTTCCATGCAGACTGCTTACGGCTGAGCCACAGCCCCAGCAGGCACAGCACGTACAACTGAAAATCAATGGCGACATACCAGACCCCGGCCGAAATGGACTCCCAGCCACCAATGCTGTGCAGCAGCAGCAGGTGCGCCATCACGCTGGCCCAGGTGGGTGTTTGTGACACAGATTCGTGGTCAAACCCCAAACCGTGCACCGTTTCATTCACCACCATCGCCACCACCAGTGCTGCGCTGTATGGCAGGCTCAAGCGGATAAAACGCTTGCTGATCACTGGCCAGAGTTGGTCATGCTTGCCCACGCCCTGTGGCGCCAGCGCAGCGGCTGCAAAGTAGCCACCAATCACCAGAAAAATTTGCACGGCCATGCGACCATATTCATCCAGCCATGCCATTACGTCGGGCAGCGTAGGGCGCAGAACATCTGACATCGGGCCATAAAACGCCAGGTGATGGCAAACAATCAGCAAGCAAGCAATGGCTTTGATTTGATCAAACCAAGAATTTCGGGTGTTCACGTGACGCAGACTGGCTCGGTGGAAGAACAAGGCAGAAAAGCGGACACGCCTTCCCTTTGACTGACATAACGTGCCAGAGTGCTCAATGGCTGACACCCAGAGAAATTGCGCTTTTCTGCAGAGCCGGGTGTGCGTACATTGGGCATGAACCTCACCCAAGGAGACGAAGATGCAAATTTGTGAAACTTACCGTGGCCGCTTGATTGATCACCTGCAAATTGTGGTGCCCGATTTGCCCCGTGCGCAGCGTTTTTACACCGCGGTGCTGGAGAGTCTGGGCGTGCCTATCAGTGGCACGGGAGATGGATTTTTTTGGGCCGATGAACTGTTTGTTTCCAGTGCCGATGGCACTGTTGCGCAAGGCCATGTGACAGGCCGGCACCACCTGGCATTCCAGGCACAAAACCGTGCGATGGTGGATGCTTTCTATCAAGCCGCCTTGGCGCATGGCGGGTCTGACAACGGGGCTCCTGGGGAGCGCTCCTACCACCCAGGCTATTACGCCGCTTTTGTACTGGATCCTGACGGCAACAACATCGAAGCTGTCTATCACGGTGAAGCGCAGCGCAGTGCGCCCGCCGTGCGTATCGAATTTGAGGCTTGAACAAGCGCTGGCTGCATGCCCAGATGGTGGGTGTGAAGATCGTTCACTGCCCGTAGCGGCGGGTCATCCACCACCAAAGCAGTGCAGCGCAACTGACGCTGGCACCCAATGCGCACACGCCCAGCCAGCCGTGGTGTGCGTACATGGCAGTGGCGCCCAGTGCGCCAGCACCGCTGCCAGCGGCATAAAACAGCATGTACAGGCCCACCAGCCGGCTGGGGGCGTTGCTGGATTGCTGAAAAATCATGTGCTGGTTGACCACATGCAGGGCTTGGCCACCCATGTCCAGCAAGACAATGCCCAGCATCAGCGCCAGCAAAGACTGGGGCATATACGCCAGCGGCCACCATGCCAGCAGCAGTACCAGTAAAGCTGCCAGCGTGGTGCGCTGGCTCCAGCCACGGTCGGCCCAGTGCCCTGCGCGTGTGGCTGCCAGGGCCCCTACCACGCCGACCAGGCCAAACGCGCCGATGGCGGTGTGCGAATAAGACCACGGCGCTGCAGACAAAGGCAGCACCAACGCGCTCCAGAAAATATTGAATGCGGCAAACATGCACAGCGCCAGCATGCCGCGCACCTGCAACACCCTGTTGCTGCGCAACAACTGCCACATCGACGCCAGCAATTGCTGATAGCTGAGCGCGGGCAGGGCATGCGCGCTGGCCACTGGCAACTGCCGCCAGAGCAGCACTGCCAGCACCAGCATACCCGCAGCAGACAACACATAAACGCCGCGCCAGCCAGCCATATCGCTCACAGCGCCAGCAAACACCCGGGCCAGCAGCAACCCAGCAAACACACCGCTTTGCACGACACCCACCACCCTGCCACGCTCTGCAGGGGCTGCAATGGCTGCGGCATATGCGATCAGCCCCTGGGTCATGGCGGTGCCCATCAGCCCGATAGCCAGCATCCCGGCCATCAAGCCTGTGGCCGACGACGCCAAGGCTACGCCGCCCAACGCCAGCACCAGACCTGCCATTTGCGCCAGCATCAAGCGGCGTCGCTCGATCTGATCGCCCAGCGGTACCAGCAGCACCAAAGACAGCAAGCAACCCAGTTGGGTGGCGCTCACCACCCCGCCGACTACCGCATGGCTAATGTCAAATGCGGCGGCCAGAGCATCCAGTAAGGGCTGCGCAAAATACACGTTGGCCACACTGCAGCCTGCTGTCAGCGCCAACAGCCAGATGGGTGCTAGCGCTGGCGCTTGGGTGGAAGGTGGCGCAGCGCCGCAGAAATGGGAGGGAGGCATGAATGCAGCTTGGTTTCAAATTAAAACTAGTCGCAGCATACGCGGATTGGTTTTAGAATGCAACCAGATTGGAGTCTGATGCTGATGACTGTTGCTGCTGTCGATGACACCTGCCCCGTGGGCCGCGCTGCCAGCGTGATGGGAGACCGCTGGTCGTTGCTGATCGTGCGCGATGTGATGGATGGCCTGCACCGCTTTGGCGATTTGCAGCGCAATCTGGGCGTTGCGCGCAACATCCTCACAGACCGGCTCAAGCGCCTGGTAGATGCCGGGGTGCTGACCACCGAACCTGTGGCGGGTGGTTCGGCCTACCAGCAATATGTGCTCACGCCAAAAGGGGCGCAGTTATTTCCGCTCATCGTGGCCTTGCGCCAGTGGGGCGAGCAGCATTTGTTTGCTGTCGATGAGCCACATTCCGTATTGGTTGATACCGCCACGGGCGAAGTGATCGCGCCCATGCACGCCACCAATCGGCAAGGCGAAGTGCTGCAGGCATCGGGCACGGCGGTGCAGCGATAGCGGTGGCTGGGTGCCTGTGGTGCATGTGTACCGGTCAGCAGGGCGGGTCGGTGGACCTCATGCCTGAGAGGCTGCGGCAAGAACGCGCTATGTCTGCAATCCGGGGCACCGCAAGATCTTTGTTTGTTGGCGATGCATTCCAATAAATAGAGCTACTAACGCTTTATCAGTAAGCGTTAGAGCTATTTTATGAAAATCAATCTTCGCGAATACGCAGCAGTGTCTGGCTCATCAGCGCGCGCAGCGCTGGTGGTCTGACGGGTTTGGCCAAGAAGCCCCAGCCTCGCTCGGCGGCCTGACGGCGCAGCGATGCATCGCGCTCGGCAGTCACCAGAATCACCGGGGGCATCTGCTCCCACTGCTCACACAGTTGTGCATAAAGGTCTGGCCCATACAAGTTGTTGCCCAGGTGCACGTCCAGCAGCACCAGTTGCGGCACATCGTGGGCATTGGCAATAGCCAGTGCATCATGCGGGCCACCGGCGTAGGGGACCTCGCAGCCCCAGCGCTCCAGCAGGGCGCGGGTGGCAGCGCAGGTTTGTGGGTCATCGTCGATGTACCAGGCCACACCCCCTTGCAAGGGGGCATCGTTTTGGCTGTGTGTGACGGTGCTGGGGCGCACGGCAGGCTGCGGGGTTTCTGCGTTGCCCAGCGGTACTTGGACCCAGAACACACTGCCTTTGCCAAGGGTGGAGCGCAGCCCAATCTCGTGGCCCAGCAGTTTGCCCAGACGCTCCACAATCGCCAGCCCCAAGCCTGTGCCGCGATCATCGGCGTGGCCTTCGTCAAGACGGCGAAATTCTTCAAAAATCTCGCGTTGCAGGCTCTCGGGAATGCCGGGCCCCTGGTCATGCACTTCGATGCGCACATGGTTGCCCGCACGGCGGCAGCCGATCAGGATGCGCCCCTGGCGCGTGTAACGAATGGCGTTGGAGACAAAGTTTTGCAAGATGCGGCGCAGCAACGCCTCATCACTGCGCACGATAAGGTGGCTGGAGCGGGTGCGCAGCTTCAGCCCCTCGCTTTCGGCCAGCATGCCAAAGTTGTTGTGCACCACATGCAAGAGAGAGTCGAGCGCAAAGTCTCGCACGTGCACCTCAAGCTGGCCGGACTCCATGCGGGCAATGTCCAGCAGGCTGTTCAAGATGGCATCTTGTGAGGCCAGTGCTGCGTCAATGCTGTCCGCCACGTGGCGGCCTGCGTCGTCATGCACGTGGCTGGGCAGCAGGCTGGTGAACATGCGTGCTGCGTTCAGGGGTTGCAGCAGGTCGTGCACGGCAGCGTTCACAAAGCGGGTTTTGTAGCGGTTGGCTTCTTCGGCCTCACGTTTGGCTTGAGTGAGGTCATGGGTGCGCTCCTCCACACGCCGCTCCAGTGCATCGGCCAGAGAGCGCAATTCCCGCGCTGCATTTTTGTAGCTGGTGATGTCTGCATAGCTGGTGACAAAGCCACCATCGGGCAGTGGGTTGCCACGAATTTCCAGCACCGTGCCGTCGCCTTTTTCACTTTCGTGCAAATGGGGCCTGCCGCTGCGCAGATGGCCCAGGCGGCGCTGGATGGCCTCTTCCATCGGTGCAGTGCCCAGCAGGCCACGCTTGGCGTTAAAGCGCAGCAGATCTTCAATCGGCTGGCCAACGCGCACCATTTCAGGAGGGTAGCGAAAGAGGGCAAGGTAGCGTGAATTCCATGCCACCAGGTTCAAATCAGCATCAATGATGACCACCCCTTGGGGCAGGTGCTCCAGACTGCGCGACAAGCCTGTATCGGCCTGCTGTGCGGCTTGCACAATGCCGTCCTGGGCGGTGCGCAACTCTTGTGCGTGCTGCTGGAGCACGGTCTCCAGCTCCTGGCGGCTGCGCAGGCGCAGGCGTGTGATGCGCTGGCGCTGGCGCACAAACAGCACCAGTAATCCGCCGGCCAGCCACAGGCCTCCAGCAGCACCAGCAGCCCACCAGCTGGTGGTGGCGCTGGTACTGGTGTCGTGCAGCAAATGCATCTGCCACTGTCCGTGGAGCAGGCCCACGCTTTGCAGCAGCATATGGCGGGGCAGGTCAGGGTCTTGCACATCCACCAAGCGGCTGCCATTGTCCAGTTGCTTGCGCAGGCGCAAGTGCAGGGGGGTTAGCTGCTCGTCCTGGTACTGGCGCGTGGCTGCCAGCTGGATCTGGGCTGCATGCGTCAATGGGCGCAGCAAGCGGTAGCGCCACGACTCACGGCTCGTCAGAAAGATGACACCATAGTTGTCGGAGACAAACACAATGTCAGCGGCGTTGGGCCATTGGCGCTCTAGCTCTTGCAGAGCAATTTTGATAGCAATTAGGCCAATGGCGTTGCCGGTTTCGTCATAAATGGCTTGCGACAAAAAATAACCAGGCACGGCAGTGGTGGTGCCAATGCCATAAAAGCGCCCACTGCCATTGGCCAGCGCTTCTTGCACATAGGGACGGTAGCTGTAGTTTTCCCCCACATTGCTTTGTGGGGCGTGCCAATTGCTGGCCGCAATCGCAATGCCTTGCTTGTTGATGAGCGTGAGCGTTGAGGAGCGGCTGGCACCGTTGGCCCTTTCCAGCTTGCGATTGAGGTAGTCCACATCCTTGGCAGTCAAGGGACGCTGCAGAGCCTGGCGCAATTCGGTGTCCAGTGAAAGCACCTCGGGCAGGGTTCGAAAACGGTCCACCCGCTGGGTCAGTACCTGCGCGCGCACTTCCAGCTGGCGCTGAAAAATCTCACTCTCGTTGAGCAGTGCATGCCGCCACGTCAGCCAGCCCACTACCAGCATGCTCAGCAGCATGCCCAAAATCAGGGGAGCGAATGGCCACAGTTGGCGGCGGCGAAGGCGTGAAAACATGGCGCAAGTGTGCCTGTGTTGGCAGCTGTTTGCCCGGTTGCAAGGTGTTGACGCAGTCGCAATGGGTTCGTATTTCTACGTATTTTTAGGCACTTTTGCCTCGAAAAACGTGCATCTAATACCAATAGGTTATCGGCGCAAACGCGGGCCAGCAGTACAAACCCCTTCAGTTGCACCGCCAAGGTGCATTTTGTTTGCACTTTCGGAATCCGTAGCATGCACCCCATTCAATCTGAAGCCATAAGCACTATGCGCTTGCCGTTCTACCGTCAGCTGTATGTGCAGGTGGTGGTTGCCATCGTTGTCGGTGTTTTGCTGGGCCATTTCTCGCCGGAATACGGCGCAGCCATGAAGCCCTTTGGTGATGCGTTCATCAAGCTGATCAAGATGATCATTGCTCCGGTGATCTTCCTGACCATCGTGACCGGCATTGCGGGCATGACACAGCTGAGCACGGTGGGCCGCGTATTTGGCAAAGCCATGGCGTATTTCCTGACCTTCTCTACGCTGGCGCTGGTTGTCGGCATGGTGGTGGCAAACGTCTGGCAGCCCGGCGCGGGCATGCACATCAACGTGGCAGATCTGGACCAAAAAGCCGTACAAGGTTTTGTGGCCAAGACGCATGACATGACGCTGACCGGCTTTGTCATGGACATCATCCCCAAGACATTGATCAGCCCATTTGTGGGCGACAACATCTTGCAGGTGTTGCTGGTGGCGGTGCTGTTTGGAGTGGCATTGGCCATGGTGGGCGATGCCGGCAAGCCCGTGCTGAACTTCTTTGAAGCGCTGACCAAGCCCATCTTCAAGCTGGTGGCGATTGTGATGAAGGCCGCTCCTATTGGTGCTTTCGGGGCCATGGCGTTCACCATTGGCAAGTTTGGTCTGTCTTCGCTGGTGAATCTGGCTGAGCTGGTTGCCGCTTTCTACCTGACATCGTTCATCTTTGTGACTGTGGTCTTGGGCGTTGTAGCGCGCCTGTGCGGTTTCTCGGTATTCAAGCTGTGCCGTTATCTGAAGGAAGAGCTGCTGTTGGTGCTGGGCACATCGTCGTCCGAATCGGCTTTGCCAAGCCTGATGCAGAAGATGGAAAAAGCGGGCTGCAAGAAGTCGGTGGTCGGTCTGGTGGTTCCTACCGGCTACTCTTTCAATCTGGATGGCACCAACATTTACATGACCCTGGCTGCGCTGTTCATTGCCCAGGCCTGTGATGTGGAGTTGACGCTGGGTCACCAAATCATGCTGCTGCTGGTGGCCATGCTGTCGTCCAAGGGCGCAGCGGGTGTGGCTGGCGCGGGCTTCATTACCTTGGCTGCAACACTGGCTGTGGTGCCCGAAGTGCCGGTGGCCGGCATGGCGCTGATTTTGGGTGTGGACCGTTTCATGTCCGAATGCCGCTCGATCACCAACTTCATCGGGAACGCGGTTGCAACCGTGGTGGTCTCGCGCTGGGAAAACGGCGTGGACATGAAGCGTTTGAACTCGGTGCTGGATGGTGAACCAGTGCCTGAGCTGGACTCCGTGCCCGTCTCTGTAGCGGCTAAAGCCTGAGCACTTTTGAAGGTGCCATCAGCGGGCCATGAATGTGTTCGCTGATCAAGGGGTGCTAAGGCACCCCTTTTGCATGGGGGCTACACAACAGGCGCAAAAAAAATCCCTGACCATTTTTGATCAGGGATTTTTTTATTGGTTGCGAGGGCCGGATTTGAACCAACGACCTTTGGGTTATGAGCCCAACGAGCTACCAGACTGCTCCACCTCGCGGTAATTTGTGCAAGACCGCTGTCTTTAGTGGACAGCGCATCAACTGCGAAGACCGAATAATACCATTGGTAATAAACCTTTGTTTTTTTATTCTTTAAATAAATAAAGATGTTTACGGCCAGCAGCACACTTGGGGTGCTGCGCGTGAATGCAGTCACCACCCCGTGTCACCGCTTGTGGCTGGGTGCTCAGGGTAGGCGGGTATCGTGGCGTTGCAGCCCTGCAGGAAAGCCCGGGCATGAATGACGCATGAATGGCTCCAGGCAAAACCACCACCCGCTTAGTCAGCCAATTCGGTGGGTGTTATGGAGTGCGCAGGGATCAAATGAGTGGGAAAACATCACGGCTGCCGCCAGCTCTGCGCAGCAGTCTTGCAGACGGGGCTGGGCGGAGAGGCATCTCCTGCAAAAAAGGCCGGGCGGCTGAGCTCGATGGTTTTGGAGACAACGCGATTGCGCCCCTGTTTTTTGGCCAGATAGAGCTGCTGATCTACGGCTTCAATGAAGTCAATGCTTTGCGTGCCTGACTGCGGCACGATGGTGCCCACGCCAATGCTCGTAGTCACACGTTGCCCATGGGGTGAGCCGGGATGCGGGATCGGGTGCTCCTTGAGCTGGCGCATGAAACGCTCCGCCACCTGGTGTGCAATGTGTGCAGGAACCTCCGGCAGCAGCACCACAAACTCTTCACCACCAAAGCGTGCAACCAAGTCAGATGGGCCGTCCAGTGTCTGTGCCAGCATTTGTGCAATGTCGATCAGGCACTGGTCGCCCCGGACGTGGCCATAGTAGTCGTTGTATTGCTTGAAAAAATCGATGTCCAGCACCATCAAGGACAGTGGATTTTGCGTTTGTGTCGCACGCTCCCAGTACTGGGCCATGGCATCGTCAAAGCGACGGCGGTTGGCAATATTGGTCAGTCCGTCTTTGTATGACATGACTTCCAGCTCTCTTTGCAGGCTCAGCAGTTTTTCTTCTGTGACCTTGCGTTCACTGATGTCAAACATGAAGCCAATCAATGCCTCCGTCTCACCCTGTGCATTGCGCAGGACGTGCACGGTGTCACGCATCCAGATATAGCGCTGATCGGCCGTGAGCGCCCGGTAGTCGGCTTCATGGTCAATGCCCGCGATGGACATTTCGACGCAGTACTTGACCACTTGCTCTCGGTCATCGGGGTGGATGCGGTCTGCCCAGTCTTGGACGGTGAGCCACGTGTCCACTTTCCAGCCGAGCAGGGCTTCGATTTGCGGGCCTACATAGACAAAGCGTTTGGTGGCCCAGTCGATCTTCCAGGGAATGGCCTTGGTCGATTCCAGCAACGTGCGGTATACGCCATCGTTGTCGTTGGGGAGATGGAGTAATTCAGTCTCGGTGAACATATGTGTCTTCCTTTGGAAGCGCGTTGTCCCAACATGGGGTGGCGGGCTGTGTCGTGTGGGCAGGGTGTTTCCATGGGCTGGAAATCGACCTTGTCTTCACGCAGCAAAGCTGGCGTCTGCATGCTGTTTTGATGCACATCACTCCGAGAGGCCAGTTGGGCGCGGAGGTTGTGGTGCAGATCAATGCATGGTGTTTTATCTGTGCTAAGCGGAGGTGGAATGTACAGGGCCAAGTCTGGTTACATTCATTAACTTGATGAGCGGGAAACGCCTGTCCGCTACCAGTAGCGTGTCACTGATGCGATCAACGGTTTTTTTGCGTTGAAATAGATGAAAAATATATAAAAATCAATGATTTGCGAATCGTTGCAAACCTTTGTTAACTGGCTATTTGGTGTGTACTTTAAAGGTGACAGATGCACTAAAAAGACGCCGTAGTGCTCATGCATCGTTGCGATGCTGCGCACAGGTGGCATGGAGCGGCAAGCCAGCATGGTGCTTGCCGTTGTCGCGGGCATGCATGGCTATGCACTGAGTGTGGATAGCCGCAGGTTTTAAACAGCAGAGCGCATGGCGCTGGTTGTGTATGCGATGGAGCAGCCCAAAGAGGCTGGCAACGACGAACCGTTTTTAAACGTCCGTGCGCAGCAACTCAAACGCCATGCGGATGCGCTGGCCGTCGCGGCCCAATTTTCGGTCGGTGGGCAAGCGGCCGGCCCATGCCATGCGTGCAATCGATTGCTGTAGAACCTCACGGGCTTCGGGCTGCAATGTCTGCACCCAGGCTTGCCAGTGCTTGCGGGCTTCAGGCATGGCGTTGGCCTGCTCCAGAATCCACGCAGTCGAGTGGGCGTAGCACAGGGCATCACGCACTTGGCACACGGGCAGGGGCAGGTGTGCGGTGGGGTCGTCTTCAAAGTCGATATAGCCAATGACACCGTCGGGGCAGCGCACCAGATTACGGGCGAAAGCCTGGCTGAGTGTGGTGCCTGCCTTGTGCACTTTGGAAATGGCTTGCAGGCCTTGCTTCCACAGCGCCAGCACGGCGTTGGCCCCACGGGGGATGGCTTCTTGCAACTCATTGCCCAGACTGGGCGTAGCTTGCCCAACCGCGCCCAGATGGCGCATGACAAAACCATCGTCATTGGCGGCCAGCACTTGTGGGGCGCGCAGCCCCCGTGCAGAAAAATCGCGCAGGCGGCGCACTTCGGTGGCAACTGCCACACGGCCACCAGGATTGGGTACGGGGCTGAGCACCTGCATTTTGAAAACACGGGCCAGTGCTCCCAGCACGCGATAGCGCCAGCGCGGGTTGAGCGCACCAGCACGCTTGACCCACAGGGTCTCTCCTTCTTGCTCATAGCGCATGACGCTGTGCGCTTGGCTCAGTACGTGGGCGCGAAGGAATGCGTCGTAATCAATCGGGGTGTGGGAAGCAGGCACAGGCAGCACATCGGGTCAAAGCAAGCGGGCCCCAGGGACGGGGCCCTGCGGTCAATTCAAGGATTGTGCCTTGTTCATTGGCTGCGTTGCAGAGGGCTTGAGTGGTGGGGGAGAGATTTGGAAGGTCTGGGCTGTGGCACGGCCCCAGTACATCTTGAAGACGTTGTGCTGCTCGTCCAGCGGCCCCAGCAAAGCACCCGGCTCTACCCGCAAAATGGTGTTGGCCAGCTGGTGCACTTGTGAGTCATTGGTGCGGCGCACGATGTGGTGGGCGGTGATGTCCCCGGGGTGGTGCAGGCCAGCGGCTTGCACCAGCTCTTTGAGGGCATGCATGGTGCTGCGGTGAAAGTTGGCCACACGTGTGCCCTTGTCAGGCACGACCAAGGCTTTTTGGCGCAGCGCATCTTGCGTGGTAACGCCGGTGGGGCAGTGGCCGGTATGGCAGGTCTGTGCCTGAATGCAGCCCAGTGCCATCATGAATCCACGCCCTGCATTGCACCAGTTGGCACCCAGCGCCATCATGCGGGCAATGTCAAAGGCGGTAATGACTTTGGCGGCCGCACCAATTTGCACGCGGTGGCGCAGGTTGACACCCACCAGGGTGTTGTGCACTAAAAGCAGCCCTTCTTGCAGTGGCACACCGACGTGGTCAGTGAACTCGACCGGCGCAGCCCCCGTGCCGCCTTCGGCACCATCCACCACGATGAAGTCGGGGGTGATGTCGGTCTCCATCATGGCTTTGACGATGGCAAACCACTCCCAGGGGTGGCCCACGCACAGCTTGATGCCTACGGGCTTGCCACCCGATAGCTGGCGCAGCTTGGTGATGAACTCAAGCATCTCAATGGGGGTGTGAAAAGCGCTGTGGCTGGAGGGGCTGATGCAGTCAACGCCAACCGCAATGCCGCGAGCGGCTGCAATTTCGGGGGTCACTTTGGCTCCCAGTAGCATGCCGCCATGGCCAGGCTTTGCGCCTTGGCTGAGCTTGAGCTCAATCATCTTGACCTGTGGGTCGGCGGCGTTGGCGGCAAAGCGTTCTTCGCTGAACGTGCCATCGGGATTGCGGCAGCCAAAGTAGCCTGAGGCCACTTGCCAGATCAAATCACCGCCGTGTACGCGGTGGTGCTGGCTGATTGAGCCTTCCCCTGTATCGTGCGCAAAACCGCCTGTGCGTGCGCCCAGGTTCAGTGCCAGCACGGCATTGGCAGACAAAGCGCCAAAGCTCATGGCGGATATGTTGAAAACACTGGCGTGGTAGGGGCGGGTGCAGACGTCTTTGCCGTTGAGCGGTTGCTCAGGCGTTCCTCCAATCCAGACGCGAAAGTCCTGGCTGTCCAGTTTGGTGGGGGCCATCGAATGGTTCACCCATTCATAGCCTGGCATGGAGACATCCAGCAACGTGCCAAAGGGGCGGCTGTCAGGTTCGCCCTTGCTGCGCTGGTACACCAGGGAGCGCTGCGCGCGCGAAAAGGGCAAGGCCTCGTGGTCGCCTTCGATGAAATACTGGCGCATCTCGGGGCGGATGAATTCCAGCAAAAAACGCATGTGCCCGATGACCGGGTAATTGCGCAAGATGGCATGCTGCGTCTGGCGCAGATCCAGCGCACCAATCACGGTCAGCACCGCCGCAATCACCGGCACCAGCCACCACCAGTAGCCCCAGGCCAGCGCGGCGATCAAGCCCAGCACACTGCTGGCCATGCACAGCGCCAGCACGGTGTAACGAACGGGAAACAGACCCAGTGAACGATAAGGTCCATGCAGCATGCAGACAACTCCTGTGTAACAGGCACGGGCTTGGCCTGCGGGCTACACTGCCCGCTATCGGCCACACATGCGCTATGCATGCAGTCCCGCCCCTATGCATTGATTGTGCGAATGACAGCGCCATCACCATGCACGAGACCGCCGAATTCGCACATGGGCTTGTGCCCGCCAACCACCTGAATATAGATACACCATGGAAAACAACCAAACTGACGCCCCCGAAGTCGAAGCCGCGCTGAGCACCGAAATGCTCGAAGAGCTGGACAACATGCTGGAAGAAATGCGCGAACGCGCAGAAGAAATCCCCCAGTGGGAGTTCTGCGACGGCTTTTTGACTGCCGTCATCTGCACACGCCGCGACATTCCTGCCGCCGAATGGCTGCCCATGCTGCTGGGCGACGGCGAAACGCTGGAAGTGGCGCAAGGCCAGCCATTGCCCAAGATTGAAGCGTTCAAAGATGCGGCCCAGCAAGCGCGTTTCCTGGAGCTGGCGCAGCTGCGCATGGACGAAGTACGCGGCCAGCTGGACACCGAAATCAAGTCGCTGGAAGACCAGGCCGCTTTCCAGCCTGAAGTGATGGACACCCGTGGCGCACTGCTGGTGCTGCCCGACGCCGAACGCGCCGAGCTGGAAGACGAAGAGATTCCTTCGCTGGGTCAGGTCTGGGCGCTGGGCTTCATGTTTGTGGTTGAAAACTGGGCCGAAGAGTGGGCTGCACCGCGCGACAAGGAAGCTGCACAGTGGCTGGATGCGGCCATGGAGTTTCTGGTCAACCTGACCGAAGACGACGACGGCGAAGCCACGCTGAACCTGTACGACGAAACCGGCCCCGCATCGACCAGCCAAGAGCGTCTGGACGCGTTTGGTGAAACCGTATGGGCCGTGTATGACCTGCGCCAGCTGTGGCGCAGCATGGGCCCCCGTGTGGAGTCCATCGTCAAGGGTGAGCAGCCCGGCCGCAACGATGCCTGCACCTGCGGCAGCGGCAAGAAGTTCAAGAAGTGCTGCGGCGCTTGATGCTTTGACGCATGCAAGTATTTTTGAGGGTGTGTAACGCTCTCAAAAATAGGAGCTGCTAACGCTTGCCCTTGCTTGTTTTTAGATATTTATGTATATGAAAACAAGGTGTAGTAAGCGTTAGTAGCTCCTTTTTTATTGTTTTGCGGGCGCTGCAGCAAGGCCCTAACATCACGCTCCAGTACGTTTTTTCTCCGTTGTATGTCCCTGCCTTTGATAGCTCGCCTGCGCGCGGAATGGGCACCCAGTATTCCGCGTGAATTGCTGGCCGGTGCCGTTGCCACGTTTGCATTGATTCCTGAGGTGATCGCCTTCTCGTTTGTGGCGGGGGTGGATCCGTCGGTGGGCCTGTTCGCCTCGTTTGTCATCAGCATCGTGATTGCTTTTTTTGGCGGACGCCCGGCCATGGTGTCCGCAGCAGCGGGCTCGGTTGCATTGGTGGCGGCGCCCCTGGTGGCTTCGCACGGCATTCAGTACCTGTTTGCTGCGGGCTTGCTGGCGGGGGCCATGCAGATCGTGTTTGGGCTGTGCAAGATGGGCGTGCTGATGCGCTTTGTCTCCAGCTCCGTGCGCACGGGGTTTGTGAATGCGCTGGCCATCTTGATCTTTGCCGCGCAATTGCCGCACCTGCACAACGCCAACGTGCCCACCTGGGCCATGCTGGCGCTGGGCTTGCTCATCATTTATGGCTTGCCTTGGCTGGGGCAGCTTTTGCAAGTGAAGGCGCTCACAGTCATTCCCTCCCCGCTGATCTGCGTGGTGGTGCTCACACTGCTGGCTTCTGCGCTGGGCTTGCCTGTGGCGACGGTGGCCGATCTGGGCAAGCTGCCTGATGCACTGCCGCTGTTTGGCCTGCCGCAAGTGCCCGCCAGCTGGGACACGCTGCGCATCATCATGCTGCCTGCCCTGGCGATTGCCATGGTGGGTTTGCTGGAGTCGGTGCTGACCGCTGCCGTGGTCGATGAAATGACCAACACCCCCAGCGACAAGAACCGCGAGTGCACGGGTCTGGGCATGGCCAATATGGCCTCCAGCGTGTTCGGTGGCATTGCAGGCTGCGGCATGATTGGGCAGGCCGTGGGCAATGTGAAATACGGCGGGCGCGGGCGACTGTCTACGCTGTTTGCTGGGATGTTTTTGCTGATCTTGATGGTGGTGCTTAAGCCCTGGGTGTCACAGGTGCCGGTGATGGCGCTGGTGGCCATCATGGTGATGGTGTCGGCCTCTACCTTTGACTGGAAATCGCTGCGCAATATGGTGCGTTATCCGCGGCTGTCCAGCGGTGTAATGCTGGTCACCGTTGTCATTACGATTGCCACGCATAACCTGGCCGCAGGCGTGATTGCGGGGGTGCTGCTGTCGGGCGTGTTCTTTGCCGTCAAGGTGTCCAACATGCTGCAGGTGACCTATGAAGATGACGCTGCAACGGGGTTGCGCACATGGCACATCAGCGGGCAGGTGTTTTTTGCTTCTGCCGACGCTCTGATCGAGCGCTTTGATGTGCGGGCAGTGGCCGGCCAGCCCGTGCGCATTGATGTCAGCGGGGCGCACTTTTGGGACATTACGGCCATTGGCGCGCTGGACAAAGTAGTCGAGCGCCTGGAGCAGCACGGCTGCACCGTGGAGCTGATGGGCATGGATGCCCAGAGCCAGCGCCTGGTGCAGCGCATGAAGACGTGATGGCCACCGCTGTAACTGCATAGCTCTACAACTTCACAGCCGCAGGCTTGTAGCCCCATTACCCCAAAAAAATAGCCCGATGATGCGGGCTATTTTTTTATGGGGGCCGTGTGAGCGATTAGCTCAGCACATCTTCAGAGAAGATCTGCCAGCGGCCTGCGTTTTTGCGCCAGTACTGGCGTACGGTAGGGCTGCTGTTGCCCTTGGCAATATGCAGGTTGACGATACGAATCTCACCGGCATCTTCTTGCCAGTTGTAGACCGACATTTCATCCACAGCCAGCTTGGACAGCGGGCCAACGGCAGACAGGCGGCTGCGGCGTTTTTCCAGAAGATCTGTGCCGCCCGCCATTTCAGCGCTGTAAATGCTGTTCAGACGCTGGGTATCGCCTTGGCGCCAGGCTGTTTGCCAGTGCTCAATTTCCAGCATGAAGCTGTCTTTCTTGCGCTGCTGTATGGTCCATTGCGGCGTGACCCAGTTGAGCTTGTCGGCAATCAAGACCGGAGTGCGGCGGTCAATCGATGCCATCAAAAAAGCGATGTCAGGGTTGGAGAGCACCACACAGCCATCGCTGGCTTGGGGCACCCGGGCAAACTGGTCAGACGGCACGCCATGCAGCCAGATGCCGCTGCCGGTGCGGCCCTGGACGCGATCCCAGTCATTGGGGTAGTTCACGGTCAGTGCACCTTTGCCATACAGCTCAGGCAGACGTTCTCCCGGAATCTGGCGGCCCACAAAATAGACGCCCAAGGGCGTGCGCTGATCGCCTTCGGCGCGTTTGTCCACACCGTTGCGTCCCACCGTGACGTAGAAGTTGCCCAGCAACGTCATACCTTGCGGGCCGTTGGCAAACACGTACAGGCGTGAGCGGCTGGCATCCACGGCAATCGCATGGCGCACGTTCGGGCCGAGATGCAGAAAATTGCTCGGAATCATGCCCGGAGGGGGCAGGTCCATCGAGGCTTGGCGGCGGCGTTGGAGCTCGTTCTTGAGGCCTTGGTAAAACTCAGATGGCGCAATGCTTTGGTCGGCCACGCCCATGTTGCGCTTGCTGGGGCTAGCTTGAGATTGCGCAAGCTGCTCACCCATGGGGGCGGCACCTGTGCGCAAGCGCAGCAAATCGGCATACAGCAGTTGTGCGGCTCGAAAGTTGGGCACTTCCTCGGTCAGCTCTGTCACGGCACGAAACGCCTCGTTGATCTCGCGGCGCTCAATTTGCGCCAGGATTTCAACCAGACGTTTTTCAGCACGCGCCAGTTCCTGGCTGGAATGGGTATTGGCCGATGCCGCCCCGCCCCAGCTCAGACAGCTGGTCACAACAGCAAGGCCCAAGAGTGTGTGCAGCCGGTGGCTGCGCAGCCACGCTGAAAAATAGTTCAGATTGCAGGGCATTAGCGGCCAGTTTCTTCTCGGGTGATGCGCCACTTATCGCCTTCACGTTGCAGGCGCAGTGTTTTGCGGGTGGTCGCCTTGTAGCCGCCGGACGCGTAGTACTGGCGGAAGCTGGCCGTGGCACGCTCACCTTGTACAGAAGTCTTGAGGTCATTGACCGTCACGGTGATGGCGGGCTTGCCAACAATGCGCTCTTTGCGTTCGGTTTTCCAGGCCGCCAAAGTAGAGCCTTGGGGCTCAAAGCGGCTGCTGTATGCGCTGTAGTACGCCGGCATATTTTGCTGCTCCCAGGCATTGGCCCATGCCAGAACAGACTTCTCAATGGCCGCAATGGCCTGGCTGTCTGCCGACGCTTCTTTGGCAACGGCCTTGGTCGTTTTCACTTCAGGCGCAGCAGGCGCTGGAGTCGCGACAGGTGCCGCCACAGCTGGAGTTGGAGCCGAAACAGGAGCCGAAACAGGAGCTGATGCCGGGGCTGCCACGGGTGCCGGTGCTGGCACCGATACAGGCGCAGGAGTGGGCGCGGGAGTCGCTGCAGGGGCTGCCGTGGCCGCTGCTATCACGACGGGGGCACCCTGTCCGGGGAATATTTGCTTGATCAGTGCCAGCTTGGGCTGAATGGCCTTGCGATTGTTGTCCAGTTGCAAGGCTTTGGCGTAGGCGTCACTGGCCATGCGCGCGTACAAGTCACCCAGATTTTCATGGGCCGTGGCGTAGCTGGGGTTGGTGCGAATCGCCTGCTCCAGCACTTGGGTGGCTTTGCGTTCTTCGCCTTTGGCTGCGTACAGCACGGCAAGGTTGTTGTAGGGCTCAGGCAGCCCCGGGTACTCCTGCGTGAGCGCCGTGAAGATTTGAATGGCCTGGTCAAACTTTTGCTGCTCAGCCGCGATCACGCCCTGCAAAAAGCGCATTTGCACGTCGTTGCTGTTTTTCTTGAGGTGGCTTTGAACGCGTTGCGCTGCTTCGTTGACTTTTCCACGCTCCAGCAACTGGTTGACCTCGGCCGCAGCCGTTTGTGAGGCCTGCACCAAGCCGCTGCCAAATGCTGTAGCACAGATCAGCCCTGCAGTTGTTACAGGTCGTAGCCAACGACTGAACGCGTGAGGCTTGCTGAGCAAGGAAAGCACGGAGGCCAGGAACATAGATGCACTTTCAACGACTAGGAAATTTGATTCTTCGCTTTTTCATCTGTAAGCCTGTTGCTTACAAAGTGCGAATTTTATGGGCAATTGTGAATGTTGCCGTTGGAGGGGCGATGCGGTGCACGGGAGTTGATGCAACGAGTGTGTCCAAATGTGCCATTCTGAACCTGTGCTTGGGTGGCTGCCCATGCCTTGCCAGCGGCACTTGCAAACAGTCGGGATAGCGCTGAACAGCCTGAATTTGCCGCTGGATTTGCAGGCCGTTGTTGCACAAGGGCCTTTGCCGTAGGTGATTGCTTCAAACGCTGAAAGTATTTTCCCGGCAAGGGGTGTAAGGATTTTTCTTTAAATCATTAGGCAATATCAATCAAGGGTGACTTGGTGATTTGTGACTGCCGCTGAAACTGTTGTAACTAATTGATTTTATTGTGATTGCTGTTTGTGTATTCGTAACCATCTATTGATGGAGTTGATTTAATAGTCTCGAGCAATTTCCGCAGTGGAAAGTGTTTTCTTAGTATTTGGTCACCAAGTGTTTCATTAACTTTTTTCAGGAGACTGCAATGAGACTGAATTTTTCAAATTTTTTACGCGATGAAGAAGGTGCAACAGCCATTGAATATGGATTGATTGCAGCCCTGATTGCCGTGGTTGCCATGGTTGCCATGGGCAATGTGGGCACAAGCCTAGAGACAATATTTACTTCAATCGCCACCAAGCTTGGATTTACTGCTCCTGAATAATGATGGTGGGTTTCATATTGCTTCTCCTTCTTTGCCATATTGCATTTCTGGATGTGGCAAAGAGGAGAGTTCTTAATTTCTCTGTAGCTATTGTTTTTGTTCTGGGTGGTTTGAATCTGATGTTCAAAGACGTCAGCTGGATGCTGACGGACTGGAGCGTAGCAGCCATCTCTTGTTTGGTTGTTTTTGGCTTTTTTTACTTGTTCTACGCCTTCGGAATCATGGGCGGCGGAGACGTCAAGCTGGCTGCAGCGCTGGCCTTTTGCCTGGGGCTGGAGCAGTTCTTTTGGGTCTGGGTGGTGAGCGTTGTCTTTGCCGTTGCGTATGGGCTTGTGTGGAAATTGCTCACAACGATTGAGTTGACGTATGGATTGTTTCAACTCAATTTATCGAAGCACGGAGTGCATCGGCTTGTTCCTTACGGTGCCTTGATGTGTGTTTCAGTTTTTGTTGTGATTTATACCGGTGCTTGATATGAGAAAAGATCACAAGAAAAAATATGGGCGTCATGCGTGCAGCGGAGTTTCTGCTGTCGAGTTCGCTTTGATTTTTCCTGTGCTTTTTTTAATGCTGTATGGCCTTTTGACCTATTCAATTGTTTTTGCCATTCAACATTCTTTATCTTTGGCTGCAGCAGAGGGTGGGCGTGCTGCAGTGCGTTTTTCACAAACGCAGGATGTGCTGGCTACAAGAATCAATGCGGCTTGTGATGCTGCCAAAAATTCATTGCTGTGGCTGGAACAAATTGGGGTGGCCAACAACTGCACTTCAGGTGCAGGCAATAGCGTTCGTATTAACGTTTTGGAAAAAAATTGCCCCGCAGGGGCGGTCAATACCAACCGCCATTGCCTTGAAATTTCCGTGTCATACGCCTATCGCACGCACCCGATCATTCCCGTCTTGTTGCCGGTTCCCGCCAATCTGACGGGGCAGTCGTTTACACAAATTGCACTGGCGTATTGAAATTAAAAACGAGGAGTGGCCATGAGTAAGTTGACTAAATTTGCAGCGATTGCTTTGTTGCTCGTGGGTGCCTTGCTTGCTGTTATGGCGTTGTTCAATGAGCAGCAAAGCAGCCATTCAGAGGCATTGCCCGCGCCTCAGGCCGCAGTGCCCCAGATCGCAGTTGTCGTGGCGAGCAGAGATGTGCCCGCAGGGCATGTCTTAACGGCTGCCGATGTCTCGGTGCAAAACATGGCGCAAATGCCTGTGGGTGGTTTTGGCAATGCATCCATGGTGGTGGGGCGCAGCACTTCTGTTGAGCTGGGTCAGGGCACTGCGGTGGCAACACACAGTTTGCTGGATGGCTTGGCCGGAATGCTGATGGTGGGCGAGAGGGCGGTGTCCATCAAAGTTGATGAGGCATCTGCCGTGGGGCACAAGCTGCAGCCCGGAGACTGGGTCGACGTTTTTGCGGTGTTCCGTCGCGACAGCCAAGAGGTGGACACGACCCAGGCCCGCATGTTGCTGCCGCGGAAAAAAGTGCTGGCTTACGGTGCGCAATTGCAAACACCACCCCATGGCGATGGCAAGAAGAAAGAAGAGACGAAATCTGCAGACCGGCAGAACGCGGCGGTGGCACGCACCGCTGTGATTGCGGTGCCCGTGGAAGAAGTCAACCGTTTGTTGCTGGCAGAGCAGCAGGGGCAGGTGTTGCTGGCGTTGCGCAGCCCGCTTGATCAACACGAGCCTTCGTCTGACAAATTGAAACACATTGCAGGACTTGGCGTGGTGACACCATTGCATCAGGATGTAAGCAAGGAGTCGGCAGCGCTGGACTCGAGCTTGACTGCTTTGACGATGGCGGATTTGGCCAAGGACACCGGGGCCAAACCCACGCTCTCGGTCAAGCAAGCCCAGCCAGCCAGCGCGGCGCGAGTCCATGTACGAGCTACACCGAGTGGTGCCAATGTGGAAGTGATTAAAGGTGTACGCAAAGAGACTTTGAAGTATTGAGAACCGCTGATCCGTGTGCGCCAAAAAGGAATGCTGATGAATCAAAAGAACTGGGAGACGTGCCTGCTGATGCCAATGCTGCTGTGGTCTTTGAGCAGCAGCACCTATGCACAGGTGATGCAAGAGCGGGAGGTGGTGATGGGGGTGCAGCAGCACCTGGATTTTCCACAGGGCATTCAGCGCATCGCCATTGCTGACGACGCGGTGGTGAATGTGGCGGTCGAACGCGCGCCGGGGGCCGGGAACCCAGCCAGATTGCTGCTCACACCGCTGAAGCCGGGCTCTACTTCATTGATGGTGTGGGGGATCAAAGAAGACAAGCCCCGCTCATGGCTGCTGAACGTCAAGCCTTCTGTGCAAATACGCCGCACCAAGTATGAAGAGCTGACTGAAATGGCGCTTCAAGAAGCAGCGCTCAAACCTGCTGCGGGTGCCACAAATGCCGCAATCAATGCCAGCGAAGTGGTGCACAAGAGCAATGTGGTGCAGGTGGACGTGAAGGTGGTGGAGCTGAACAAAAACCGCCTGCAGCAAGCGGGGCTGAATATTTTCAGCACTGCAGCGAACAGCCAGGGTTTTAGTTTTGGGCTGCTTTCACCGGGCGTTGCGGGCAATCCTAATTTTGCCGGTGGTGCTTTGCAGGGCATCACATCCTCACCTTTTTCGCAGGCTTTCGGGCTGTTGATGAATTTTGGCAAAGCCAACATCGGTGTGAATCTGGGAATGCTGGAGGGCAGTGGCATGGCGCGCGTATTGGCCGAGCCATCTTTGCTGGCGATATCTGGGCAAAGTGCCAACTTTTTGGCGGGCGGAGAAGTGCCAATCCCCGTGGCACAGGGCAATGGTGCGATCAATATTGAATACAAATCGTATGGCGTGGGTTTGACGGTCTCTCCCACCGTGTTGGACAACCAGCGGATTGTCTTGAAGGTGGCACCGGAGTCCAGCGAGCTCGATTATGCAAATGCCGTAACGCTGCAAAGCGTCTCGGTTCCAGCGCTGACGGTGCGCAAAGCCGACACAACAGTCGAGCTGGGTGATGGTGAGAGCTTTGTGATTGGCGGGCTGGTCAGCCAAAGCACAAACAGCAGCATCAATCGGGTGCCTTTTCTCAGTGAAATTCCGATCTTGGGGATGATGTTCAAGCGCCAGGAGTTTTCGCGCAAAGAGCGAGAGCTGGTGATCGTGGTGACACCGCGTTTGGTCAGGCCCATTGCCGCTAACACGCCTTTGGCTGCACACATGCCAGGTGCAGCACAGGCCCAGCAAACCACTTCCAATTTTTGGTCAAAGTATGTGGGCCCCACAGGCGGCAGTGACCAATTTCCTGGCTTTTCACAGTAGGCGTAATGGCTATGGGCGCACCACTTCCATCTAGCAGCGTGCTCACCAGCAGTACGCCCCCTCCGGTTGCGCGCCGTGTCTTGGTGGCGTCGCAGGACCCCTCGGATGCGCAGTGGCTGCAGATGCGGCTGGGGCAGGCACTGCAGATTGAGCATTGCCTGGCCAGTGTAGAAGCCGTTGTCGAGGCGATGGCGCAATCCGTGTCTGCGGTGGTTGTGATGTTTGATGCGCGCTCAGATTTAACGCAGCCTTCGCAAGTGGTGCAGTGGCTGCGCAAATACAAGACAGAGGTCTCGGTACTGGGTATGGGCTATGCCAACAGTGCGCCTGTACCCCTGGCCGCCTTGCGCGCGGGGGTGAAAGACTTTCTGGATATCAGCGCTACCGACGTTGAAGACATCCGCAAGCCAGTGTGGGAGGCCTGCATGCGCGGTAATGTGGAGCGTGCAGACGTCTCTCGAGGCAAGGTGCTGGCCTTGGTTGGTGCGCGTGCGGGCATGGGGGTGACCACGTTGGCTGTCCACCTGTCTGCAGCGCTGGCAGCTTTGCACGATGCAGCCTGCGCCACCCCAGGCTATGAAGCCGCTTCTGAAGACTTGGGGGTTGGGCTGCTTGATCTGGGCTTTCCACTGCGTGATGGGCAAATGCTGCTAGGCCTCAATGGCCGCTTTCACATGGTGGATGCCGTGCAAGGTGTCAATCGCCTGGACAAAGCCATGCTTGAGGCCACCTTGCCGCGCCACATCAGTGGCACTACGGTGCTTTCCTGGCCAGCGCAATCGCATGTTTTGCGCGAAGTCTCTCCGTTATCTACGTCTTCAATCATCCAGCGGATGCGGGCTTTTTTTGCCTGGCAAGTGGTCGATGTGGGGGGCTTTCCGTCGCCAGACATTGTGCAAGAGGTGGTTCAGGCGGCAGACCATGTGTGGGTGGTTTGTGACCAGTCTGTCGGCGGCATTGTGTCGCTGTCAGAGCTGCTCAAGAACCTGCGCTCCAACGCCGCAGTTAAGAGCATTGATGGACTGGTGGTGAACCGTGTGTACAAGACCCAGGGGCTGCCTCCCGCAGATATTGCCAAACGCCTGGCGTTGCCCTTGCTGCATGTTTTGCCGCATCGCGAAGAGGCCCTACTCAAATCCAGCAGTTCAGGCCTGCTGCTGTCTGAGAGCATGCCCTCTGACCCCTATGTGCAAGACATCAAAAAAATGGCGGTGAGCCTTGTTGAAGCGAATGCCTCAACGCACCGGGTTGATGGGAACTCCGCCCAGATGAAGTCTGGCAAGGGTTGGTTGAACTGGATGTCAGGCAGAGGGAGCGCCGCATGATTCACTTGACTTTCCAGGAGTGCTCGCCCGGGTTTGAAGGCTCCCGAGAGTACCTCTCCATCAAAGCCAAAGCCCATGAATATTTGCTGTCGCGTGTTGAAGAAGTGGGGATGGAGTTTTCGCAATGGGGAGAGCAGCGAGTCAAAAATTTTGTAGACAGTGAAGTTGATCGCTTTGTGCAGCAGCAGCGCGTGCCCATCAATTCGCACGAGGCGCAGCACATTGCGCAGGATCTGTTCAAAGAGATCAATGGGCTGGGGCCACTGGATGACTTGATGGGTGATCAATCGGTGGAAGACATCTTGATCAACGGGCACAAGCAGGTGTTTGTGTCTCGCCACGGCGTGATGCAGTCGCAAGTGCTGCACTTTGCCGATGATGCGCATTTGCTGCGCATCATTCAGCGCGTCATCGCCCCATTGGGGCGGCGTCTGGATGAGTCCACGCCCATGGTGGATGCGCGCTTGCCCGGTGGCGGGCGATTGAATGCGGTCATTGCGCCATTGGCTCTGGATGGCCCCTTGGTCTCTATCCGCAAATTCCGCAAAGATCCTTATGGCATGGCCGACTTGGTGCGACTGGGGTCGCTGAGCGAGGACATGGCGCAGCTGCTGGAGCATGCGGTGCGCAACCGCTGCAATGTACTGATCAGCGGTGGCACCAGCTCCGGCAAGACCTCGATGCTCAACGCGCTGGCCAGCTATGTGCCGGCCACGGAGCGCGTTGTCACCATTGAGGATACGGCGGAGCTGAGCCTGAAACACCCCCACGTTGCACGCATGGAAAGTCGCCCGTCGGGGCTGGATGGGCACGGTGAAATCAATACCAGAGACTTGATGCGCAACAGTTTGCGCATGCGTCCCGACCGCATCATTGTGGGCGAGGTGCGCGGGGCTGAAGTGATGGAAATGTTGCAGGCCATGAACACCGGGCACGATGGATCCATGGCCACAGTCCATGCCAGCTCCCCCAGAGAGTGCCTGTACCGATTGGAAATGCTGGCTGGTTTTGCAGGCTTTGCAGGCAGTGAGTTGAGCCTGCGCAGGCAGATCGCTTCTGCATTGAATTTCATTGTGCAAATTGGCCGTCTCCCGAATGGCAAGCGCCGTGTGGTTTCCATTACGGAGGTGTCGGGGGTCAATGACAACGTGATTGCTTTGCAGGAGCTTTTCAAGCACGACTACACCGAGCAGGCAGATGGCGAGCTGGTGGAGCACTGGACGGGCGCGGGCCTGCTTCCACAAACGCCCAAACTAGCTAAATTGCGGCAAGAGATGGCCAGTAAGAATTCGAACCAGTCACATGGTGGGTGGCTGCTATGAGTAACCTTGCCTGGGTCAGCATGGCGTGTTTGCTACTGGCTGCAGGCATTGGCCTGTGGGGCTATGCACAGCACAAGCAAAACGTACAGGTTATCTCGCAGCGCGTGCAGCGTGTTTTAGACGCCGAACCTACGCTGGTGCTGCCTGTGGCGCTGGACAAAGAGCGCCAGCAAAGACAGCATGAATGGCTGCAGTTTGCGCCCCCCTGGGTGCAGCAGGCGTTCTCTCCACGGCAGTGGGTGCTGATTGCCCTGTCAACAGGGTGCGTGACGGGTCTGGTGGCGTGGATGAGCAGCCTCAGCATCGCTGCGATTGTGCCGCTGCTGGTGCTGGGCATTGCCTTGTTTGTTGCTTGGCTGCGCTGGCAGCGTTTGCGAGCACGCGTGGTGCAGCAATTGCCGTCTTTTATTGATGGCATGGTGCGCATGGTGGTGCTGGGCCATGCCACACAGTCGGCCTTTGTCATGGCCACTGCAGCGGCCAAGGAACCGCTGGCCAGCATCGTGGTCAAGGCCGCAGCTTTTGCCAAGGCTGGCATGCCGATTGACCAGGCGCTGCAGGCGGCCACCCGAGAGCTGAAATTGAATGAATTCAATCTTTTGGCGGCCATCCTGCAAGTGGGTGGGCGGTTTGGTGGGCGTGTAGATCACTTGCTTGAGCGCGTTGCGCACTTGATGCGAGATCGGGAGCAGGCGGACCGTGAGCTGAAAGCGCTGTCTGCAGAGGTGCGCGTCTCAGCCTGGGTACTGAGCCTGCTGCCGGTGGTGGTGGGCGGCGTGATCATTGTGCTCAACGCCAGCTATTTCATGAAGATGTGGGATGACCCCTCAGGCAAGTGGCTGGCCTTGGTCAGTCTGGGCCTGCAAGTGATGGGGTCGGTGGTTTTATATCGTTTAGCCAGCCTGGACGACTGAACAAGGAGCCACAAGCATGACGATGAACGCGCAATGGCTGGGTGTACTGGGGCTCGTGCTGCTTGCAGCAGGGGCGCTGTTGCTGCTGTCTCATTATGGAAAACGCGGCGGGCAGCGCAGGCACATGGATGCCTTGCTGGATGGTCAGAAAGCGTTGCCGGACAGTGGCTTGCAACCACAGCGATCTGGTCACTGGCTGGAGCGTTTGGTGCAAGAGCCTGCCGCCTGGCTGGATACGCGCTGGGGCAGGCAGTGGGTGGCACAGGAAGACCGGGCCTTGCTGGTGCAGTGTGGCTATCAAAACAGCCTCAGTCGCGCTTACTTTCTGCTGGCACGTATTGCCTGTTCTCTGGGTTTTCCCATGGTGGTCATGCTATTTCTACCCGTCTTTGAAGACCAGGGGCACAAGCTTCTGGCCTTGTTTGCAGCCGCTGTTTTTGGTTTTCTGGCCCCGAAGTGGTTTCTGAGAAGTCGTGCATCCAAACGCTGCAAGCAGGCAACCAAAGAGTTGCCCGTATTGGTGGATTTACTGGGCTTGCTGCAGGGTGCGGGGCTGGGTATTGACCAAAGCCTGCACTTGATTGCCAAAGATTTTCGCCCTGTCATGCCCGTGTTGACCGGTGAGCTGGACATGGCCAATCGTTTGCATGCCAGCGGTCGCTCCCGTGAGCAAGCGCTGATCCGCATGTCTGAAATGTTTCAAAGTGATGCGTTGACGGACCTTGCTGCGCTGATTGTCCAGATTGACAAGCACGGGGGTGCGGTGCAAGAGCCTTTGCGTCAGTTTGGAGAGCGTTTGCGTGAGCAGCGGCGCATGCGCATGAAAGAAGACATCGGAAAAATCACGGTCAAGATGACCGTCGTGATGGTGCTGACGCTTTTGCCTTCGTTGCTGATCATTACAGCCGGCCCGGGTTTTCTTTCCGTAATTCGCGCATTGGGGGGAGTGAAATGACCAACCTGTTATCCAAGTTGATGGCTGCGCTGGGCCTGGTCGGCGTTGTGCTGTCCATGTCTGCGTGCTCTACCGCGGCGGTAGGGGCGAGTGCCGTGGGTGCTGTTGCAGAGGCAGTGGCAGGCAACTCTTACTCCAAAGAGTCGAGGCGGCGCGCAGAGATGCAGTCTGACTTGCAGTCCTACGAAGAGGCGCAAACACCGCAGCATGTCGAAAATGAAGTTGCGTATCTGAATGTGGTTGAGCAGATGCAAAAGCAGGGGCTGTGGTTCGCATCTTTGGCGCACATCGATGCACTGGAGACGCGCTGGGCCGTCTCAGAAAGAAGCCGTTTGCTGCGGGCAGATGCATTGCGCCAGACGGGCCAAAAAGAGCCAAGTTCGGCGCTTTATCGCCAGCTTTTGCGCAGCCCCAGTGCTGCACGGGCTTTGCATGGGCTGGGGCTGATTGCGGCTGCAGATGGGCAGTTTGATGCGGCGGTATCGCAAATGCAGGCTGCGCAAAAAATCGCACCTACCGATGCGCTCTTGCTCAACGATCTGGGCTACGCACTGCTGCATACCGGGCGGGGTGTCGATGCAGGCATGCCGCTCAAGCAAGCCGCGCAGTTGCTGCCACAAAACACCCGCATACAAAGCAATTTGGCGCTGTATCTGGCACTGTTTGGCAGCGCCTCTGAAGCACTGGCGTGGATGAATCAATCGGGCATGGGGGCCGAACAGCGCATGCGTGTTTTGGAGCAGGCGCGCACGTTAAGTGCGACCGCTGAGGGGGCGGCCAGCAGCCGGCCCATTCAAGTGCTGGGCGCTGCACCGCAAGCGGCGGTGGTAGAGGTGGGGCGCAGCCCCCTGATTTTTGAAAAACAGTTGACGTCAACGGCTGCCGCCTTGTAATGGCACTGCATGGCATGCGGCCAAGATCCACACCAGTTTGATTGCTAGAGCCAGGAGTTGTGATGTCACCAAATAATCGACTGAAACAGCGTGTACCAATGCCTGCATTGCACCAATGCCTGGTGGGCTGCATCTGTGTATGGATGGCAACGGGCGCTTATGCGCAAGATGCCAAAAACCAAGAAACACCCAAAGTGCAGCAGCAAACGGTGTTGCTACCGCAGCCCAAAGTGGGGGAGGCCACGCAGAAGTTGCTGGAATTGCAAGGGCGCGGCACCTTGGCCTCTGACAGGCAATACCCCATGCCCGCCGCTGTGGCAGAGAGGGTATACAAGCGCTATGTAGATAGCTTTGCGCATCCAATTCCAGAGAAATTGGACTCGACGCTGGAAGCACAGAAATAAGGCCTGTGTATGCAGGCGCATCACCACCGCAAGCAGCAGCATGGTGTCACCCTGGTCATGGTGGCGCTGTGGATGGGCATTGCTCTGGCGGCGCTGATGGTGCTTGATGTTGGCAATTTGTTTTGGCAAAAGCGCGAGCTTCAAAAAATTGCAGACCTGAGCGCACTGGCCGGCTCGACCCAGCCGTTAAACGCAGCCTGCAGCTCCACGGCACCCTCCAACGCCAAGCAAATTGCCGACGCCAACGGCCTGCGAGCAGGCGATGTATTTGAGGCGAAATATGGCCGCTGGGCACCTGGCGCAGGCGTTCCACTTGAACAGTTTTTTGCAGCTGCCGATGTGTCAAAAAGCAATGCCTGCCATGTCGAAGTTCAGCGCAATGTTTCGTACTTTTTTATTTTCTCCGCCAGCGGAAACAACAGCCGCTGGATTGGTGCCAAAGCGACCGCGTTGGTGTCTGGCGATCCAGTGGCAACAGTGCTGGTTCGAAGCACGCTCGCGTCGTTGAACGGGGGCATGCTCAATACGCTTTTGAGTGCTGTGCTGGGCACTCAGGTCAATCTGACTGCTGCAAGCTGGCAAGGCATTGCCAAGCTGAATGTGAATTTGCTCAAGGTCTTTGATTCGCTGCTGGATGTGAATGCCAACGTCGGTGACTACGAAGCACTGCTGGATACCCAGGTCAAGCTGGCTGATCTTCTCAAAGCCATGGTCGCAGCCATCGAGCCGGGCCAGTTTGTGGCTGCTGACGTGGCGGCCTTGCAGCAGCTGTCCCTCTTGAACGTGGGGAACGTGCAAGTGCGCCTAGGAGATTTGATCAAGCTTGAGAATGCCAACCCCGCTGCGGCCCTGAATTTGGGTGTTAATGCCTTGGGGCTGATCCAAGGCGCATTGCAAGTTGCGACCAAACATAACGCCGTGAATCTGAATCTGGGCATTCCTGGTTTGGTCACCGTCAAGCTCAAGGTGATTGAGCCTGCGCAGCTGGCCATCATCGGCAACCCGCTGGACGACAGCATCACCATTGAGGCGCGCACTGCCCAAGTGCGCTTGTGGGTGGCGCTCAGTACCTCAACAAGCCCGGTCGCTTCCATCGTGAATACGGTTTTGGGGTTGGTCGTGGATTTGCTGAAACTGGTGCTAAGCCTGCTGGTGGATGTAGAAGTACTGCCAGAGTTCAGAAATCTGAATCAGTTGAAATTGGATGTACTGGTGGATGTGGCCAGAGGTTATGTGCGGATCGAAGATGTGGATTGCACCAGTGCAACACACAGCATGGATTTGCATGTGGAAAAAGCGGGTGTTGATGTGTATGTTGGCCAATTGGCAGGCGCTACCCAAGCTTTGCAAGAGCAGCAAGCTTTTGGCTCCAGCATTCCCCAGGTCAAACCATTGACCATCATTGATATCGGTAGCCGCGTATGTGTAGTTCTGGGGCTAATTTGTGGTCCGCGCACGGAGGGTAGTCAGGGCAACATTCGGCTGGGCGGACATTTGAAAGTGCTTTCTGAGCAGCAGAACGTGCGCTTTAGCGGAGACGAGATCAACAAGTTTGAAGTGGTCGACGATTCGGCAGATGAACGTATTTACCACACAGTTTTGCCAAAAAATATCAGCAGCATTTCGGGACTGCTCAAGGGCGCCAATCTGATTGAAGTCAACATTGGAGCCAGTGTGACTGGCGCACAAAAACTCTCTTTGGTGAATGCGTTGCTCCAGAATGTATTGACACCTGTTTTGTCGATTCTGGACCCTCTGGCGCCACTGCTGGATGGACTGTTGCGTGCCCTCGGCATCCAGGTCAATGAGATGGAAGTGGCACCCTATCTGCAGTGCGGCGGCAGTAGCGAGCTGGTTTACTGACGCGCCACGGTTTGGCGCTTTGCTAGGCCGCGGCTGGCCCACCAAAGGCTGTGCGTCATGTGCTGGCGGCGTTGATCCAGTGCAGCAGCTGGCTTTGTACGAAAGCCACGGTTTGCGTACGCACTGCGGCACGGTCACCAGCAAATTGCCTGCACTGCGCATGGGTGGTGGAGCCAATGGTCCATGCCATCCAGACGGTGCCAACGGGCTTTTCAGTAGAACCGCCCCCGGGGCCTGCAACGCCACTGACGGCAACAGCAACGCAGGCGTTGGAGCGCTGTACGGCACCCTCGGCCATGGCGCGAACCACCGCTTCGCTGACTGCGCCGTGCGTTTCGATCAGCGCGGGCGGCACACCCAGCATCTCGGTTTTGGCGGCGTTGGAGTACGTTACAAACCCACGGTCAAACCAGTCGCTGGAGCCGGACAGGTCGGTGCAGGCCGCAGCGATCATGCCGCCGGTGCAGCTTTCAGCCGTGGCCATCATCCAGCCGCGTTGCCTGAAGGCGGTGGCCAGCTGCTCAAGGGTGTGGTGCAAGGCGGGGCAATCTGTCATGGCGCAATTAACCGGTCACGTAACGCCACAGCGCAATGACCAGTAGTGTGCAAAACGCGGCAACCAGATCATCAAACATGATGCCCCAGCCACCACGTGGGCCAAAGCCTTTGAACAGCCGGTCGGCCCATTTGACCGGGTTGGGCTTGGCGGCATCAAAAAACCGAAAGAGGGCAAAGGCTACGAACTGCCCCCAAAAGCCCATGGGCATGGTGAGCCACAGCACGATCCACATGGCGACCACTTCGTCCCAGACGATATGCCCCGGGTCTGCCACACGCATGTGGCGTGCCGTGACGGTGCATGCCCACCAGCCAACTGCAATGCTGGCCGCAATCAGCCAGCCCATTTGTGCCGGGGTCAGCCAAAGCTGCAGCACCAAAAAGGCCAGCCAGGCCCAGAGTGTGCCAATGGTGCCCGGCGCGATGCGGCCCAGACCCGAGCCAAAACCCAGCGCAATCAGGTGCGCTGGGTGCGCCAGCATGAAGCGCACGGTGGGGCGAACGGGTGTGGTGGGGCGTGCCTGAGCGGACGATGCACGCGCAGTGCCCTCAGATTCCGTGAAGCGCTTGGGCTGCACGTCGGTAATTGGTTCCATGGGGTAATTGTAGAAGTCGCTCTGGGGAGTGGCTCAGGCGAAGTGGTCAAACGAGGCAAAACGCAGCGGCAACTGCTGGCCGCCGGGGGCCAGCACGCGGATGCCGCGCTCGGCTTCGATACGGCCAATACAAGTGACGGCAACGCCCACCTGGGCTGCGGCTTCGCGCACAGCGGCCTGCGCGCTGGAGGGGGCAGTGAAGCACAGTTCGTAATCGTCTCCACCGGCCAGAGTGCAGGCATCGATGCGGCTCATGGCCAGTGCGGCCATCATGGGGTGGCGGCGTGCCTGAAGCAGGCTGCGGGTGATATTGGCATCAATGCAAGCGCCAACCTGGCTGGCTTCCAGGATGTGATTCAAATCGCCCAGCAGGCCATCGCTGAGGTCCAGACAGCTGCTGGCAATGCCGCGCAGCGCAATACCCAAGGCAACGCGTGGCGTGGGTTGCTCCAGCCGCTGGCGGGCCTGTGCCAAAACAACAGGCGGCAAGGCGTGCTGGCGCAGCAATGCATCCAAAGCGATGCGCGCATCGCCCAGCGTGCCGCTGACCCAGATGTCGTCGCCGGCCTGGGCACCGCTGCGCAGCAAAGCCTGGCCGGTGGGCACTTCACCAAAAACCGTGATACAGATGTTGAGCGGGCCTTGGGTGGTGTCGCCGCCGACCAGTTCACAGTCGTGCTGATTGGCCAGGGCAAAAAGGCCATCGGAAAAGGCCTGGCACCAGTTGGAATCTGCACGTGGCAGAGACAACGCCAAAGTGAAGGCCAGTGGCCTGGCACCGCAGGCGGCCAGATCGCTGAGGTTGACGGCCAGTGCCTTGTGGCCCAGCAGCTGGGGGTTGACGTCCGCAAAGAAGTGGCGGCCTTCGACCAGCATGTCGCTGGAGACCGCCAGTTGCATGCCGGCAGCAGGCGCCAGTAGCGCGCAGTCGTCGCCCACGCCCAGGGGGGAGCGGCGCACCGGGCGCTGAAAGAATTTGCGGATGAGTTCGAATTCGCCCATGATAAAAAAGTAGCTGTTAGCGCTTGTGTTTAAAGCATTTCAGATACAAATGATGCTGAAGTGGCTGTTTTGCAAGCGCTGGCAGCTATGCTTTTTAAAAGTCTAGATGGCTTCTCCGCGAAAGCGGCGCGAAGCTTGCCGGGTCACTTCACCCAGCAATTGCTCCTTGGCTTGTCGCTCTCGCAGCCAACGTGCGTCATTGTGACCGGTTAAGACGTCATTGCGTAGCATTTGCAGTGCAGGCGCAGCGCCGTGGCGTGCGGCGTGCTGTGTGATCTGCTCAATGGTTTGCAAAATGTGCTCAGACAGCGGCATGTGCTGGCCCGTGCCGGGGTCGACATACACGGCATCCAGTCCAAAGCGGCAAGCCTGAAAGCGGTTGTAGGTGTACACCAGATAGTCGTCTTCACAGGGCGTGAAGGGTTGGGTGTCAACAAACCATGCGGCCAGCGCCTGCACGTAACCTGCCAGTGCGGCTGCGCGCTCGATGGTCAGCGGGGTGTCGCACACGCGGATTTCAATGGTGCCGAACTCGGGCTTGGGGCGAATGTCCCAGTAAAAGTCCTTCATGCTTTTGACCACACCTGTGGCGGTCATCTTGTCAAAGTAAGCCTCAAACTCTTTCCACGTCAGTACGCAGGGCGCACGACCTGACAGAGGAAAAGCGAACACCGAGTTCAGCCGCGCCGAGTCAAAGGCCGTGTCCTGCCCCTGCACATAGGGGCTGGAGGCTGACAGCGCAATGAAGTGCGGGATGTAGCGCGACATGCGGTGCAGCATGAGCAGGGCTGCATCCGCATCGGGGCAGCCAATGTGGATGTGCTGGCCAAAAATGGTGAATTGTTTGGTCAGGTAGCCGTACAGCGCAGACAGCTCATGAAAGCGGGCCTTGTCGTAAATACGCTGCTGGTGCCATTGCTGGAAGGGATGGGTGCCCCCGCCGACCACGGCAATGTTGAGCTTGTCGGCACTTTTGACCAGGGCATCGCGGATGGGCGTGAGCTGACCGAGCACCTCGGCGGCACTGTGGCAGATGCCGGTAGAGATTTCGATCATGCTGCTCGTCATCTCTGGCACCACACTGCCGGGCAGGGCGTGCTTGTCCATCAGGCGCAGCATGTCGGTGGCGTAGGGCGCCAGATCGTAGTCGTGCGTGTTGACCAGTTGCAGCTCCAACTCCACGCCCAGGGTCAGGGGCTCGGACTGCTGAAAGGCTTCTAAAGGCATCTTCAGTTTCCTGTGTTGGTGGTATTGGTGGTGTTGCTAGAGGGCGAGATGTGCGCTGGTACAGCGCTTTCACCCGCGCGGCGCAGTGCAATGGTGGCCAGCACAGCGCCCAGCAACTCCAGCAACAAAATGGCGGGCAGGGCTGTGCCTGCAATGGCCTGTGCTGCCTCGGGCGCAGCTTGCGCAAATTGCGAAGTAATCAGCAGCGCCACAGCAGACATGGGGGCCATGGCACAGGCCACCCATACAGCCTGACGCCAACTGGCGCCTGAGCCAATGTTGCCCAGCCCCACGCCAATCGCTTTGGACAGCAGCCGCGCCACCACCAAAGCCAGCACCATCAGGGCCACAGCGCCGCTCCACGAAGCCTGTGCAGCCACGGTAGAGACCAGCACAAACATCAGCATGGTGAGCAGCGATGAGGCTGTACCCAGCTGGCGTGGCCATGCCCAGGGGCGCTGGTGCAGTTGCTTGAGCAGCATGCCGCCCAGCAGCGCGGCCAGCGGGGCTGAGCCACCCAGATGGGCCGCAAGGGCCGTGGCTGCCGCAATCAAGGCCAGCATCAGGATGGAGGTGTTCTCACTGCTCGGGTTCATCAGCCGCAGTGCCAGACGCATTGCCAGGCACAGCAGCGCCGCTACTGCGACAGACACGCCCAGCACCACCAGTACCGGGGTAATGTCGTGCCACAGCGATGCGGAGGGGCGGGCGAAGATTTCGGCTTTGGCACTGCCCAGAGTCAGTGCATACAGCGTGGACAGCGTAGCCAGCACCATGGCGCGGTCAGTCACGGGGCCCACTGCGCGGGTGTCGTTGATAACACGTGCCAGCACGACGGGCGAAGCCGCCATGGCAATCAAAGCCAGCGGTGTGGCTGTTGCGGCAGGCATGTTCAGCCAGATCAGTGTGTAGTAAACCGCCAGATAGGTCAGCGCTGCCTCGGTCAGGCTTTGCACCAGCACCATGGGGTTGTGGCGAAACCAGCGCAGCGTAATGCGGCCACCGCATTCAAACAGCACGATGGCCACACCCAGCTCCAGCAGGAACAGCGCAGGGCCTTGCAGTGGCCACACCGTGGCGCTGAAGCCCAGCAGCCCAGCCAGCGTGCCAACCACGGCATAGCCCAAGACTTTGGGCATTTGCAGGTGGCGTTGAAATAAGTAGCCTACGAGCGAGGCCAGGGCCAGCAGTAAAGACCATTGCAGGGTGTCAAACCCCGCAGAAGGCTTGAGCCATTGGGCCCAGAAGCTTGGATCTTGGATCATGCATTCATCCTTGTCGGTGTCTCCTTGGGAGGAAGCAGCGCCAGCGCTGAATGGGACCGTTTGAGCCGATCAAGGCTTGAAGAAACTCAAAGGTCGTTTGCGCAGGCGATGGCGGATGGCAGCGTAGATGCGCGAGCGCTCTACGCCGGTGACGTTTTGGGCGCGCAATGCCATGCGAAATGCCAAGTAAAAACTTACCAGCACGTTGATGGCTCCGTTGAAGGGCAACATCGCCACGGCCCACCAGAAAGCGTCGTCATGGATCATTTCCCAGCCAAAAGTGGCCCCCGCAACGCCAAGCTGGCCTGAAGACAGTGTGACATGTCGCACTTCCAGCCCCAAGCCAAAAAACCCTGAAATCGCTGGCGCCAGGCCCAGCATCAGACCCAGCGAAATGTTGGCGGCAAAGCCAGAAATGTTGTTGCGCCAAAACGTGCCCCAGCGTTTGGCACGCGCGCTGCCTAGCACCCGGGTGATGGAGGGGTTGTAGCGCAAGGCCGAGTCCAGGCGGTTGAGTACAAACCAGTTTTCAGCCCAGCCAGCAATCAGGCTGCTCAGAAACAGCAGCACCCCGGTGAAGGCGGCAAACAAGACCGAAGGCCCCAGCAAACTGAGCGAATCCAGGACTTGCGTGGCGTGTGGCTCATCAAGCGGGGGTGTCCCAAAAGCGTACTGATACAGCATGCTCAGGCCCAGCGCGGCCGGGAAAACCACCAGCACGTTGCCCAAAATGGCCGCCACCTGGGTGCGGGTGAGGTTGGCCACCTCATCCACAAAGCCCTCGATGGCGCCTTCTTCGTTGATGTTCTTGAGCTTGGCAGCCATGGCCGGTGCGGTCATGGCGGGCTGTTTGGTGGCTACGGTGAAATGCAGCAACTGAATCAGCAAGAAGCTGATGGCGTAGTTAATACCAGCCCAGAAGCCGCCCCAGAACGCGGAGAAGGTCAGCGCCACCAGCCCAAATTTCACCAAAGTGGTGACAGACATGACCAGGCCACCCCCGGCTGCGCGGTGCAGCATCTGCAAGTATTCCTTGCCGGTGCGGGTGATGTAGTGCTCGCCGGTTTCAGCGCTGCGCTCGGTCATCTTGGCAGCCAGCAGCGACGAGTTATTGGCAAACAGGGAACGCAGGCTGCGCCGCTCGCGTCCGACACTGACAAACCCCGCCAGCAGGCGCAGGGCATCTTGCTCAGGCCGTGTGCTGGTCAGGCAATCGAGCAACTGGCGAATGCGCACAATGCGGGTGCGCAACTGGCGCACCCGAAAGACCAGGCCAACGGAGATGCCGTCATCACCATAGTGGTTGTACACCGTGCCAATCGCTGCGCGGCAGGCATCCAGCCGTTCGCGCAAGCGGCGTTCAGCTTCCAGCAAACGGTCGGGGGTGCGCAGGCCGTGCAGCACCTCGATGCGCAGGCTTTCAACATCTCGAATCAGGTCGTGAAAAGGGCGCTGCTCGCGGGCCTCTTCACTCATGCGCAGGCGCAATTCGGGGGCAAAGCCATTGGACAGAATTTGCCCGGCGCAGTAAGTGATGGCATTGAGCAGTGCATGCTGCCAGAAGCTGGCACCCTGGCTGTCTGCGGGGGCGAGCAGGGCTGCAAGGCGCTGCAGCAGTGACTCAGGCAATGCGTTGAGCCAGCGTGCGTCAAACTCGCTGGGCATCGCAATGGAAAAAAGCTCGGATGCGTCGATGGTTTCAGGCGTGCCGGGCAGCAGTTTGCTGCGGATGCGTTCGGACACCTCCGTGATCATCGCTGTGCGGGGCGCGAAACCAAAATCGGCCAGTAAGGTCGTGATGTCTACGCGGTCAATAAAAATCAGCCACCACGCTTGCAGACGTTGTCGAGCGTCGGCGTCGTTTTCCATGGCCACCACAAAAGCTTCCACGCGGCCTGTCGCTACCTCAATGGATGGGGCTGCTTCGCGCACCCATTCCAATACGTGAATCAGCCACAGATGTCGCTCGGCAATCTCTGCATGGGGGTCGAGTTCCGCCAGCAGGCGGGGCAGGTCTTGGGCTTTACGGCGCATTCAGTGCAGGGTGCGTGAGGAGGGCTGAGGAATGGTGCTGGATCGGTCGGGCTCAGGGTCTGCCTCGACGTTCAGTGCAAACGGTGCAATCAGGGCATCAAAGGTTTCACCTTCTTCCGTAATGCACACGTAGCGCCCTTGCATGCTGCCTGAATTCGTACGCAATTCACAGCCACTGCTGTAGCTAAAGCTTTCTCCGGGCTGCAACAAAGGCTGGCGCCCTACAACGCCCAGGCCGTGCACTTCTTGCTGCGCTTGTTGGGCATCGGTGATGAGCCAGTGGCGTGCGATCAGCTGCGCGGCCACCTCACCTGTGTTGGTGACCGTGATCGTGTACGCGAAACGATAGACCCCCTGCTGGGGGATGGACTGCTCCGCCTCGTAGTGGGCGTGCGCTTCAACCTGAAACTCATACATCGGCATGTGGCAATAGTAACTGCGACAATTGACCCTATGAACCCCACGTACCGCATCGCCCCCTCCATCTTGTCTGCCGACTTTGCCCGTCTGGGTGAAGAAGTACGCACTGTCATTGCCTCTGGTGCAGATTGGATCCACTTTGACGTCATGGACAATCATTACGTCCCCAATTTGACCTTTGGTCCCATGATTTGCCAGGCTGTGAAGCCACATGCAGTCACGCCAGACGGCAAGCCTGTGCCCATTGATGTGCACCTGATGGTGCAGCCTGTGGATGAGCTGGCCAGCGCCTTTGCCAAGGCCGGTGCGGACTACATCAGCTTTCACCCTGATGCTTCGGCCCATGTGCACCGCAGCATCCAGAACATCAAGTCCCATGGCGTCAAGGCTGGGCTGACATTCAATCCCGCCACGCCGCTGGATATGCTGGACTGGGTGATTGAAGATCTGGACCTGATCTTGCTGATGAGCGTGAATCCAGGTTTTGGTGGCCAAAGCTTTATTGATAGCACGCTGCGCAAAATTGAAGCAGTGCGCAAGCGCATTGATGCATGCGGCAAAGACATTCGCCTGGAAGTGGATGGCGGCATCAAGGAAAGCAACATCCGCGCGGTGGCCAATGCCGGTGCCGACACCTTTGTGGCGGGCAGTGCCATTTTTGGCAAACCCGATTACAAGGCTGTGATCGATCAAATGCGTGCCAATCTGGCAGCTTAAAGGGCTGCTGTCGGCAGACACCTTCTGCCGTAATGCCTGCCTTGCGGCCTGCTGATGCAGGCCTTTTTTATCAGTGCTTTTGGCTTCTAACGCTTGCTGAGCAAGTGTGAATAGCGATTGAAATTGGATGCGTGCAATGTCAGTGAATGTGACTTTGGGTGGTGCAGAAAAAGTGTGGGCGCTGGAGGCAGCCATTGTGGATCTGGATGGCACCATGGTGGACACCATTGGCGACTTTGCAGAGGCCATCACACGGATGCTGTCCGATTTGCAGCTGCCACCGCTGGCAACGGCAGACATTGAACATATGGTGGGCAAAGGGACCGAGCATTTGCTGCGCTTGGCTTTGGCGGCGGCCCTGGCCAGCGCCGGTCACCCAAAGGATGGACTGGCTGAGGCGGTAGAAACTTTGTTCCCTCAGGCCATGCAGCGCTACATGCACCACTACGTGGCCATCAATGGTCAGCATTCGAGCGTGTACGACGGTGTGGCGCTGGGATTGCAGGCCTTGAAAGATGCCGGCCTGCGCTTGGCGTGCGTGACCAACAAGCCTTTGGCATTCACAACGCCGTTATTGAAGGCCAAGGGGCTGGATAGCTTGTTTGAGGTGGTTTTTGGCGGCGATTCATTCGAGCGCAAAAAACCCGATCCGCTACCGTTGCTCAAGGCCTGCGAAGCACTGGGAACCAAGCCTGTGCACACCTTGATGATTGGAGACTCCAGCAACGATGCGCAGGCTGGCCGTGCTGCAGGATGTCCGGTGGTGCTGGTCACGTATGGCTACAACCATGGGCAGCCTGTGCACGCCGTTGATGCCGATGGTTTTGTCGACAGCATGGCGCAATTGCGCGTGCTTTGAGCGCAAGCGTTAAGGCTGGGCGTTCGGTGCGCCAGAAAGGCTCAGGCTGTCCAATGGCTGTCTGGGGCTGGCAAGCCAGCCGGCCTCAAGCCAAGCCCCGCAAGCGGAGCCTGACGGGAAGCTTTTTCTAAGCGTTTTCGTGGTGGGGCAGTGCCCGCAAAGTGGGCTTTGCAGAGCGCTGCAGATGGGTCATGGGCGATTGCGGTGCGCTGGTGGCTGTGTGTGTGAATGCAGACGGGGCGTAATGCGCCAGCTGGAACACCGAGACGGCCTGCACCAATTGTTCCGCCTGGGTTTGCAGGCTGGATGCGGCAGCCGCACTTTGCTCCACCAAGGCCGCGTTTTGCTGGGTGTTGCGGTCCATTTGCCCCACCGCTTCGCTGACCTGTGTCACGCCCGTGCTTTGCTCGGCGCTGGCGGCACTGATCTCGCCGACGATATCGTTCACATGGCCAATGGCGGACACCACGTCGGACATCGTAGAGCCTGCACGATCGGCCAGGGTCGAGCCCTGGGTGACGCGCTCTACGCTGGCAGTGATCAGTGTCTTGATTTCTTTGGCCGCCTCAGCACTGCGCTGCGCCAGACTGCGCACTTCACTGGCAACCACGGCAAAACCACGGCCTTGCTCGCCTGCGCGTGCGGCCTCTACTGCCGCATTCAAAGCCAGAATGTTGGTCTGGAAGGCGATGCCATCAATCACGCCAATGATGTCTGCAATGCGCTGGCTGGCGTCGTTGATGCCGCGCATGGTGCTGACCACCTCTTGCACCACCTGCCCACCTTGCTGGGCCACTTGGCTGGCGTTGATGGCCAACTGGTTGGCCTGGCGTGCACTGTCGGCGTTCTGGCGGATTGTGCTGCCCAGCTGCTCCATGGAGGCTGCCGTTTGCTCCAAAGCACTGGCTTGCTCTTCAGTGCGTACGGAAAGGTCATGGTTGCCTTGCGCAATCTCCTGGCTGGCCATGGCGACACGTTCTGCACCGCTGCGTACCCCTTGCACGATGTTGGCAACATTGGCGCGCATGCTCTCCAGCCCATACACCACACTGCTTGTGTTGGTCTGATCCGCCAAGCTGGTGCTCAGATCCCCTTGGGCCATCTGCTGCGTGATGGCAAGCAAGCGCGCCGGCTCGGCACCCAGCTGCTGCAAGATGCTGCGGGAAATGGCCCATCCGGCGGCCAGCAGCAGCCCGGCAAGCAGCAACGAACCGCCGATGGCCCAGCGCAAGCGCTCAGCAAACGCAGCGTGCACGGTATCGATGTAAACGCCGGAGCCAATCACCCAGCCCCAAGGCTGAAAGCCCATGACATAAGAGACTTTCTCGACAGGTGCATCGCTGCCGGGCATGGGCCACATGTAGCGGTGATAGCCAGCGCCCTCTTTTTTAACGATATCGACAAAGTTCACAAACAGCCGCTGGCCTGTTGGATCCTTGTTTTCAGTGAGATCTTGGCCATCCAGCTGGGGACGCACAGGGTGCATCACCATGCGAGGGTGCATGTCATTGATCCAGAAGTACTCACCACCGCTGTAGCGCAGTTTGGAGATGGTCTGCAAAGCACGTTTTTGTGCCTCTTCGTTGGTGATGACTCCCTGGGCTGCCTGCGCTTGGAATTGCTGCAGCAAGCCGTGGGCAATTTCAACGTTCTGGCGGACGGCATTCTGGCGTTCTTGAATCAGCAAGCTGCGCTCTGAAAAGCTCAGGCTCAGTGCCAGACCCAGAATGCTGAGGGTGGCCAAGAGCACCAGCCCGCCCAGCCGGCGAGTGACGGTGATGTTTTGAAGCAGTGGCATGAACTCTCCGGATATGTCTTTATTGTTGATGCATGCCTGACTTTTAGGCACACAGATCAGAAGTGAGGGGGCACTATGTGTTTTTTTGTACAGCGTGGTTTTGCGAAGGAACAAATCACTTCGTAAGAATGTGTGTACAAAAGCAAACAGGCCCCGAGGGGCCTGGACAGAAGGTTCCGATAAGCGGTTGTTTAGTCTGGTGTGGCTGCCAGCAAGGCTTGTTTGAGCTTGGCATCTGCGGGTTTGGGGCCCAGCCAAATGCCCAGCATGGCTTGGTAAAACTCGGGTTCGTTGAACTGCGCGGGTTCAGGAGTGCCGTTGACGCTGATCACCATGCCCTTGCCCGGCAGCCAGTCCAGGGTGAACTTGTCGCCCGGCTTCAGCTCTTTGTGGCGGTTGAATACCTCGCTCATGCGCATCACGCCGGGGATCAGTTTGGAAAACTGCTGCTTGTCCATGTTGTCTTCCATGCCATGGGCAAAGAGTTTGCCCAGCTCGGAGGCATTGATGGTGCGCAGCATGTTGACAGTGATCCGTTTGGCACCGGCCATCTTGCCAATTTCTTCCAGAGAAGTGGCTGGTTTTTCCAGATACAGCGCCGCAGAGTAGATCTTGAAAATGGCTTTGTAGCGAATGCCTGCACCATTGCGTTGCAGGCTTTGGTTGTTCACTTGCGCCACCTTGGGGAGAACAGCCAGTTCAGGCGACTCACTGCTTTGTGCCCAGCCGGGCAATGCCAGCGCGCACAGCGCGGTGCACAGGCCTGCGCATCCCAAGCGAAGCATGCGCAACACAGAGGCGAAATAGGCTGTCAGCATGGTGTCTCCTTGGTTGATGGGTTGATTCGCACGTGCGTGCTTTTTTTGTGTAAGGGATTGTGCTGTGTGGCTCAGCACACGACAACAGTCAGTGCCCCGGTCCTCGGGAAAACCACATGAGAGATCGCACTGAAAAGCGATGAAAGGCGTTGGCCAGCGTTGCAGCCGCGTCCAGAGCGTTCAAAGGGCGGCAATGCGCTACACTTGTTCGCTATGTTCATTCATCACGTGTTCATCACAGGTTGCGCGGACCGGGGAGCCTGGCCCTGGCGTAAGCCTGCATTAATGACCGTTTAAAGCGCTCCATTGCGGGCGCACCCTTGTCCGCCACTGCTGCGGACGGTTTGAGTGAATTGCACGCCTGCCCTTTCGACTTGGGCGAAGTGCGTGCCCCGATTGGGAAGCCTGCTCTGTGATTACAGAACTTGAATTCAAAAGCCTGGCCAGCGAAGGCTACAACCGTATTCCCCTGGTGACCGAGGCGTTTGCTGACCTTGAAACCCCGCTGTCGCTGTACCTCAAGCTGGCGCATGCCAGCGGTAACGGCAAATACAGCTTCTTGCTGGAGTCGGTGGTGGGTGGTGAGCGTTTTGGCCGCTACAGCTTTATTGGCTTGCCTGCGCGCACTTGCTTGCGTGCCAGCGGTTTTGGCGCTGCGGCCAAAACCGAGGTGCTGACCGATGGTGTGGTGGTGGAAAGCCATGCGGGCAATCCGCTGGACTTCATTGCCGCGTACCAGGAGCGCTTCAAGGTGGCGCTGAGCCCCGGCTTGCCGCGTTTTTGCGGAGGTCTGGCCGGCTACTTTGGCTATGACGCGGTGCGCTATGTCGAGAAAAAACTCGAAGCCACCTGCCCGCCCGATGCACTGGGCACACCCGACATCATGCTGCTGCTGTGCGAAGAGGTTGCGGTCATCGACAATCTCTCGGGTAAGCTGTATTTCATTGTTTACGCCAACCCTGCAGAGGCCGAGGCCTACAGCAAAGCCAAGAAGCGCATGCGCCAGCTCAAGGAGCAGTTGCGCTACTCGGTCAGCGTGCCGCAGATCAAAGGTGGCGACAGCCACCCGGCTGAGCGCAGCTTTGCCAAGGATGACTATCTGACAGCCGTGGAGCGCGCCAAGGAGTTGATTGCCGCGGGCGATTTCATGCAGGTGCAAGTGGGTCAGCGCATTCAAAAGCGCTACACCGAATCGCCCTTGAGCCTGTACCGTGCGCTGCGTTCGCTGAATCCGTCGCCGTACATGTATTTCTACAATTTTGGTGATTTTCAGGTGGTGGGCTCCAGCCCCGAAATTCTGGTGCGCCAGGAGAAGACCGATGCGGGCGAACAAATTACCATTCGCCCGCTGGCAGGCACCCGCCCACGCGGTGCCACGCCCGAAAAAGACAAAGCCATCGAGCAGGAGCTGATCACCGACCCCAAAGAGCGCGCCGAGCATGTGATGCTGATTGATCTGGCGCGCAACGACATTGGCCGCATTGCCAAGACGGGGACGGTGAAAGTGACGGAAGCCTTTGTGGTGGAGCGCTACAGCCACGTCATGCACATTGTCAGCAACGTGGAAGGTATTTTGCAGGACGGCATGACCAGCATGGACGTGCTCAAGGCCACGTTCCCGGCGGGCACGCTGTCGGGTGCGCCCAAGGTGCATGCCATGGAGATCATTGACCAGCTGGAGCCAACCAAGCGGGGCATTTACGGTGGCGCTGTGGGTTACCTGAGCTTTGCTGGCCACATGGACATGGCGATTGCCATTCGCACCGGCGTGATCAAGGACGGCAATCTGTACGTACAAGCGGCTGCCGGTGTGGTGGCCGACTCCATCCCCGAGATGGAGTGGAGAGAAACTGAACACAAAGCCCGCGCCTTGCTGCGCGCCGCAGAACTGGTGGAGGAAGGTCTGGAATGAGCCGCGCGATCGATAAAGTGAAAAACTGCAGCAACATGCAAGAGGTGCGCGCTGGCGTGAATGCGCTGGACGATATCCTGGTGCCGCTGCTGGTGGAACGCAGTGGCTATATGACCCAGGCGGCCAAGGTCAAGAACAACGAAGACCTGGTACGTGATGAAGCGCGCATTCAGACCATTGTGGATCGCGTACGGCCCATGGCACAGGCGCAGGGCGGCAACCCCGACCTGATGGAGCGCCTGTACCGCGCCATGATGGAGTGCTACATCGATTACGAACACCAGGAGCTGGCGCGCCTGCGTGCAGCGGGTTTGAAGCCCCAGGGAGAGCAGCCATGAAGCTCTTGATGATCGACAACTACGACAGCTTTACCTACAACATCGTCCAGTACTTTGGCGAGCTGGGGGCACAGGTGATCGTGGTGCGTAACGATGAATCCACGCTGGATGAAGTGATTGCGCTGGTAGAGCGCGAAGGCGTGCAGCGCATCGTGATTTCGCCCGGCCCGTGCTCGCCGGCGGAGGCCGGTATTTCGGTGGCCGCCATCCAGCACTTTGCGGGCAAGCTGCCGGTGCTGGGCGTGTGCCTGGGGCACCAGAGCATTGGCGCTGCGTTTGCTGGCGACATCATTCGTGCGGGCCAGCAAATGCACGGCAAAACCAGCGTCATCAGCACCGATCAAAAGGGCGTGTTTGCCGATCTGCCCGCGCAGTTCACGGTCAACCGCTACCACTCGCTGGTGATCGACAAGACCACGCTGCCTGAGTGCCTGCAAGTGACGGCGAGCAGCGAAGACGGTGAAATTCAGGGCGTGCGCCACACCACGCTGGCGGTGGAGGGGGTGCAGTTTCACCCCGAAAGCATCTTGACCGAACACGGTCACGTCATGCTCAAAAACTTTCTGGAGCAGAAATAAACCCGGGCCGCGCTGCACCCAGCAGGCGGCCTTTTGTTTTTAAGAGCGCCTAGCGCGCACCAGTGCTTGTTTTCAAAGCAATAACTATCTGAAAATAAGTATGGGTAAACGCTGGTAGCTGCTATAGGCATAGCAAAGGATACCCAGTCATGAGTACTTTCACCCCGCAAGAAGCGCTGCAACGCACGATTGAGCACCGCGAAATCTTTCACGACGAAATGCTGGCCTTGATGCGCACCATCATGCGCGGCGAACTCTCGCCCGTGATGACGGCGGCCATCGTCACCGGTCTGCGCGTGAAGAAGGAAACCATTGGCGAAATTGCCGCTGCCGCACAGGTGATGCGCGAGTTCTCTAACCAGGTGCATGTGCACGACAAAACACATCTGGTGGACATTGTGGGCACCGGCGGTGATGGTGCCAACACGTTCAACATCTCTACCTGCTCGACCTTTGTGATTGCGGCGGCGGGCGGCAAGGTCAGCAAGCACGGCGGGCGCAGCGTGAGCAGCAAATCGGGCAGCGCCGACGTGATGGAAGCACTGGGTGTAAACATCAACCTGCAGCCAGCGCAGATTGCCGATTGCATCCGCGACATGGGCATTGGTTTCATGTTTGCGCCTAACCACCACCCTGCGATGAAAAACGTGGCCCCCGTGCGCAAAGAGCTGGGCGTGCGCACCATCTTCAACATCCTCGGGCCACTGACCAACCCTGCGGGCGCACCCAACATTTTGATGGGCGTGTTCCACGAAGATCTGGTGGGCATTCAGGTGCGTGCGCTGCAGCGCCTGGGTGCTGAGCATGCGCTGGTGGTGTATGGCCGCGATGGGCTCGATGAAATCAGCCTGGGCGCGGGCACGCTGGTGGGAGAGCTCAAGGACGGCGTGGTGCGTGAATACGAAATCCACCCCGAAGACTTTGGTCTGCGCATGGTGGGCACACGTGCGCTGAAGGTGGAAACCCCCGAGGAATCCAAAGCCATGCTGATGGGCGTGCTGCAGGGCGAGCAAGGCCCAGCGCGCGACATCGTCTGCCTGAATGCGGGCGCTGCGCTGTATGCCGCCAACGTGGCCAGCAGCATTGCCGATGGCCTGCAGCGTGCGCAAGCCGCCATCGATAGCGGCGCGGCGCTGAACAAACTCAATGAACTGGTGGCCTATACCAGCCAGCGCACGGCGTAAATACGCTGACGTTGACAATAGCCCCCATGGCTGCGCCCCGCTGCGCAGCGACTGAACAGAAAGAAAACCATGTCTGACATCCTCCAAAAAATCTGCGAAGTCAAAGTACAGGAAGTGGCCGCAGCCCAGCGTGCGATTGCGTTTGCCGAAATGCGCCGCGATGCCGAAAGCCGCATCTCCACCCGCGACTTTGTGGGCGCGCTGCGCGCCAAAATCGCCAAAGGCCAGGCCGGGGTGATTGCCGAAGTGAAGAAGGCCAGCCCCAGCAAGGGCGTGATCCGTGCCGACTTTGACCCCGCTGACATTGCCCAGAGCTACATGGTGGGCAACGGCAAGATCAGCGCGGCCTGCCTGTCGGTGCTGACCGATCGCCAGTTCTTTCAGGGCCAGCCCGATTACCTCAAGCAAGCGCGTGCCAGCACGCTGCTGCCGGTGCTGCGCAAGGACTTCATGATCGACCCTTACCAGATCTATGAATCGCGTGTCATGGGTGCCGACTGTGTGCTGCTGATTGCAGCGTGTCTGGACGATGCACAGATGGCCGAGATGGAGCAGATTGCCTACAGTCTGGACATGGCGGTGCTGGTGGAAGTGCACGACGGCAAAGAGCTGGAGCGTGCGCTCAAGCTCAAGACGCCTTTGGTGGGCATCAACAACCGCAATCTGCGCACGTTTGAAGTCGACATTCAAACCTCCATCACGCTCAAGCAGGAAGTGCCTGCAGACCGTTTGCTGGTGACCGAATCGGGCATCCTGACGCAAGACGACGTGCAGCGCCTGCGCGGTGCAGGCATTGATGCCTTCCTGGTGGGGGAAGCCTTCATGCGCGCACCCGAGCCCGGCGAGGCGCTGGCCAAGCTGTTTGCGTAAGCACTGGATGCGCTGGCGTTACAGCCCCCACAGGCTGGCGCGCCACGATGGCAAGGCAAGTGTTGATGCTCTGTGTTTGTGAGCTGATTGCGCTTGCCTTGGTTTGTTTTTGAATAGAAATTGAACTGAAATGACCGAATCACCAGCGCAAGCTGCTACCCAATTGATGAGCGCAGACCCTGCTGGCTGGATGGTGGCAGACGGATGGCACGGTGCGGTCACAGCGTTCTTTGCCTCGCCCAAGGGGCAGCGGTTGCAGGCCTATCTGCAGCAGCGCCTGCAGGCGGGTGCGGTGATTTTTCCGCCTCAGCCTCTGCGTGCGCTGGAGCTGACTGCTCCTGAAGATGTGCGTGTGGTCATCTTGGGGCAAGACCCCTACCACGGTCGCGGTCAAGCCGAAGGCCTGGCGTTTTCCGTCGCGCCGGGTGTGCGCCTGCCGCCGTCGCTGCTCAACATCTTCAAGGAAATGCAGCGCGACCTGGGCGCGCCTTTTCCGCCCATGCCCCAGCCCGGCGGTTCTTTGGTGAAGTGGGCGCAAAACGGGGTGCTGCTGCTCAACACCTGCCTGACGGTGGAAGAGGGCCAAGCCGCCAGCCACAGCAAGCGCGGCTGGGAAGAGCTGACCGATGCGGTCATCCGCCAGGTGGCTGAGCAAGGCCGCCCCACGGTGTTCATGCTCTGGGGGGCCCACGCGCAATCCAAGCTGCCCTTGATTCCCCAAGATCGCGGCCATCTGGTGCTGATGAGCAACCACCCATCTCCCCTGTCTGCGCTGCGCCCGCCGGTGCCGTTCATTGGCAATCACCATTTCAGTCAGGCCAAGGCCTTTCGTGAGCAACACGGATATTGAGCGAGCATGTCTTCTTCACCCTATATCTTTGGCCGTATCCCCAAACTGCCACCCAAGTACGCCTTGATCGTCATGCCCTTCTTCATGTCTGGCCTGATGTCTGGAATCATCTGCATGGTCAATCTGGTGCGTGCCATGGGCTGGACCACGCAAGTGCTGCGCGCATGGCCGGGCACCTGGCTGTTGGCGTGGGCCGTGGCTTTCCCGACGGTGCTGCTGGTGATCCCGCTGGTCAAGCGCATCACCACGAAGCTAGTGCGGCTGCCTTAGTTCGTGCCTGTAGCTGCTGCCGCAGCAAACACTTTAAAGCACGGCGTGCAAATGTCCACTTGATGCATGAAGCAGAAATTTGTGACCACTTGACGGGGGCGTGGTCGGTTGCTGTCCTGGCCAGGCATGAGGAGTGGTTTTTTCGGCAATCAAACGACTGACTCTTTTGTAAAGAGTTCAGCACATACTGACATGGTCTGTGCAGCAGGCGGAGCCTGAGCGTGCCTCACTATTGTGTTATGTCTTAAAACCCAATGAGCGACGCAGGCGTCGTATTTTGTTGGCTTGTTCAGGATTTTGAACAGCGCTACGCAGGGCTTGGCGAGCCAAAACGAACAACAACATCAGCAAGCCCGTGCCAAGCGTGGCCACGACGGCAAGGAGGGTCTTTTTGGGTCTGATAGGGAATTCAGGCAGCGTCGGTTGCTGAGAAAAATTGTCCGATGTCAGCCCTTCAATTTGCGATTCAAGAAGGACAATGTTGCGGAGCAGAGCGCTGTTAGATGTCAGCAATTCACTGTACAGACGGGAGGTGCTTTCATTCGTCACCCCACTGGCAAGAGCCTTGGCGGTTATGGCCTCCAGACTATTTCCGGAATCTAAACGCTCTTTTGCGGCCTTTAACTGGATCTGAAGGCGTTCCAATTCTGAGGGATTAGGGACTGTTTTTTTTAGCGCATTTTGCCAAATGGATGCATTGAGCTCTTGAGCTGCCTCAGGTGTCTGTGCCTGCGTTTTTAGTGTCACTATCTGGTCTTGGCTACCGACGGAAACTTGGAGGCTGTTGCGCAAAGCGGTTACACGGTTAGCCATGCTCTGGGTGGGTTCAAACTTGATGTCAGAGGCAACTGCCTCCAAAACATCTGCAGACTTGAGATAACTGCTCAACAAGTGGCCTGAAAAGTTCAGTCCTGGCTTCTCGAGGCTCAACATGGACTCGCTTTGATAGATTTTATCCATTCCATAACTGAAGCCCAATGTAGCCAAACCGACCAACAGCGGAATGAAAATCAGCAACTTAAGATTTTCTGCAATCACGATCAACAAATCGATCAGTTCAATCTCATCGCTGTTGACTTCGACAAGAGGCGCTTCATTTGTTGTCATGAATTTGTGATTCCAAGCTTAAAAACTACCAATCTAACATGGTACAAGGGTAGTCAACTTTGGCGTTGCAAGGTGAGCCAGATGCTGAACAAGCCACAGCCCATGATGATGGCCATGCCCATCAGGGATATGCCATCGGGCTTCTGGCCAAAGAACAGCCAGCCCATGGCCATGGCAAAGCCTATTTGGCTGTACAAAAAAGGCGAGACGACAGAAGGTGTGGCAAAGGTAAAGGCCTGCAGTATGAGCAGGTGGCCAATGCCGCTGCACAGCCCCATGACTGCCACGGCCAGCCAGATGTGCCACTGGGCAATAGGCTCCCAAATCCACGGAATCAGTGGTGCGGTGGCGATCACGGGCAGCCATGTGGTGTAGAGCTGCGTGGTGGTGGGGGGCTCTAGCCGCGCCAGGCGGCTGCCCAGCAACTGATAGCTAGTACCACAAAGCAGCACACCTACCGGGGCCAGCGCCATCCAGCCCAGTGGCATGCCATCTTGCTCGGGCCGCACGATGGCGATCACGGCCAGCAGGCCAATCACCAGCAAGGTCCAGCGTGCCGCACTGACTTTTTCCCCAAAGAGCAGGGCAGAGGCCACCACAATCAGCAGCGGCCCTGCCGACCAGACCGCCGTGAAGTTGGCCAGCGGCATGTTCTGGATGCAATAAAAGGCAAAGACGGTGGTCATGACCCCGCTGAGGGCGCGGCCGATCTGGAATTTGGGGTGTGCCGTGCGCAGCGCATGCAGGCCGCGGCGTGGCAGCACCCAGGCGGTGGTCACCACGGCCTGGGCTACAAAGCGCAGCCAGACCACCATCAGCATGGGCAGGTACTGGCCGGTGTATTTGGTGCCGCTGTCCAAAAGTGCAAACAGCGCACATGCGGTGACGGTGAGCGCAATGCCTGTCAGTGTGGCGCGGACGGGGGAAATGGTGGCCACTGGCCCGATGGAGGACGACATGCTGTCCACCCACTTTCTGCAACAAACGAATGCCGCCTGCAGGGCGGCGAAGCCGGGCGCGACGGGGCTTCGCCAGTTCCGGAAAAGGCCTGCACCAGGCACGCCACGCGCCGCAGATTTTAGTGCGGCTACCAAGTCAATTTCGGCGCTTGCGTGACACGCAGATTCCTGATCTTGGTCAAGCTTGCATGACCATACGCCTTCTGTTGAGAATGATTCTCATACAATATGGCATCTTCGCAATGTTGCTGGTGCCATTGGGGCCAAGGAAAAAGAACATGAACGCTGTATGGACACGCCGCCAAACTCTGGGCGGCCTGGTGTTAGCTTTGACACTGCCTTTTGCTGCTGCTCACGCCGCAAGCACGATCAAGGTGAATGACAACACGGGTGAGGTGCAAATGCCCGTGAAGCCCAAGACGGTGCTCGTGTACGACTATGGCGCGCTGGACATCATCCAGACACTGGGTGGCAATGTGGCGGGCAATCCGCACCAAGCTTTGCCACCTGCTTTGAAGCACTACGCAGATGCCAGCAAGTACGCCAATATTGGCACCTTGTTTGAGCCTGACTACGAGAAGGTGAAAGCCCTCAAGCCCGATTTGATCATTGCAGGCAACCGCTCTTTGCCCAAGATTGATGAGCTCAAGAAGTTCGCACCTGTGCTGGACATCACGATTGATAACCAAAATCAGATGGCCCACGTGTACCGCAACATCCGCAGCATTGCGGCCATTTACGGGGTGCCTGAAAAGGGTGAGCAGCAGATCAAAGAGATTGACGCAGGTATTGCCGACGTCAAGGCCAAGGCTGCCAACAAGGGCGGTGCGCTGTTCCTGATGACGAATGGCGGCAAGCTCAGCGCTTACGGCCCCGGCTCGCGGTTTGACATGCTGTATTCGGTGTTTGGGGTGAACCCCATCAAGGACAAGATTGAAGTGTCCAAGCATGGCCAGGCGGTGTCGTTTGAATACCTGCTCAAGACCAACCCTGACTATCTGCTGGTGCTTGACCGCGATGCCGCGATTGGCAACGACGGGCAGGCTGCACAAAAGCTGCTGGACAATAAGCTGGTGCATGCCACCAAGGCATGGCGCAACAAGCAGGTGGTCTATCTGAATGCAGCCAACTGGTACACGATGTCCAACGCCAGCCCTACAGCGTTGAAAGAGAATTTGAAACAATTGGCAGATGCTTTCTCCAAGTAAACAAACACCCGCTGGTCGCGTAGCGCTGGCGTGGACAGGGGCCCTTGTGGCCCTTTTTGCATTGGCGCTGTGGAGTTTGTCGGTGGGCGTGAGCGATGTGTCTTGGGACACCCTGTGGAGCGACAGCGACGACGACATGGTGGCCCAGGTGCTGATGTATTCGCGCGTACCACGCACGCTGGCGCTGATGCTGGCGGGCAGTGCCATGGCGGTGGCGGGCCTGCTCATGCAGATGCTGGCGCGCAACCATTTTGTGGAGCCATCCACCATGGGCACCGTAGAGTCGGCCACGCTGGGCATGCTGTTTTGCATGCTGTGGGCACCAGATCTGCCGGTGTTTGCCAAGATGGGAGTGTCTGCTGCCACGGCCATGGCGGGCACGGCGCTGTTTTTGGCGGTGCTTGCGCGCATACGCCTGCGCTCGGCATGGATCGTGCCGCTGGTGGGTTTGATTTTGGCTGGGGTGATTGAGGCGGGCACCACCTTTATCGCCTACCAGCACGACATGATTCAGTCGCTGCGGGCCTTTTCCAATGGTGACTTTTCGGTGGTGATCGAAGGCCGCTATGAAATGCTCTGGCTGTCGCTGGGCATGACGGCGCTGGCATGCCTGGCTGCCGACCGTTTTACGGTGGCGGGCCTGGGCGAATCGTTTGCCACCAATCTGGGGCTGAACTACAAGCGGCTGGTGCTGCAGGGCTTGATCGTGGTGTCAGTAGTGACGGCCTGCATTGTGGTGACCGTGGGGTCGATCCCTTTTGTGGGTTTGATCATTCCCAACGTGGTGCGCCTGATGGTGGGCGACAACGTGCGCCGCAGCGTGCTGTGGGTGGCTACTGCAGGGGCTGCGCTGACGCTGGTGTGCGACCTGTTTGGCCGTCTCATCATTGCGCCCTATGAGGTGCCCGTTGGCACGGTGATGGGTGTGGTGGGTAGTGCCTTGTTCTTGGTGATTTTGTTGCGCCGTCGTGCGAAGCAGGGGTAGGCATGGCGCAAGATTTGTATGTAGCTGTGCAGCCCGCCAGAGGGTGGGAGCGGCGCAGTGTGCGTCTGGCAACGCTGGCTGTCATGGCAGTGCTGGCGGTGCTGGCGTTCATGACGCTGGGGGTCGAAGCAGACTGGGCATTTGTGCTGCAGCACCGTGGCACCAAGGTGGTAACGATGGTGATCGTGGCCTGCGCGCTGGGCATGTCCACCGTGGTGTTTCAGACCGTGACGCACAACACCATCCTGACACCTGCGGTGATGGGGCTGGATGCGCTGTATCTGTTTTTGCAGGCGGTGCTGGTGCTGGTGCTGGGCTCTGTCGGCGTGGTGGGCATGGGCGTGCTGCCCAAATTTGCGATGGAGATCGCATTGATGGTGACCCTGAGCGTGGCGCTGATGCGCTGGCTGTTCACCGGCCATACCAGCAGCCTGCATTTGATGCTGCTGGTGGGCATGGTCATGGGCATTTTGTTTCGCAGCATGACCAGCTTTGCGATGCGCATGATTGACCCCAATGAGTTCGCCACGCTGCAAGACCGCATGTTTGCCAACTTCAACACCATCCACACGCAGTTGCTGTGGCCTTCGCTGGCGTTGCTGGTGCTGGGGGCACTTTATTTCTGGCGTCAGCGCCATGTGCTGGATGTGCTGGCGCTGGGGCGTGATGCGGCGGTGAATCTGGGCATCAACTACCAGCCGCAGGTGCTGCGTTTGCTGGTGGTGATGTGCACTATGGTGGCCATCTCTACCGCGCTGGTTGGGCCGGTGACTTTCTTTGGCCTGCTGGTAGCCAACATGGCCTACCAGTGGATGGGCACACGCCGCCACCAGTGGGTACTGCCCGCCGTGGTGCTGTGGGGCTGTGTATTGCTGCTGGCGGGGCAGGTGGTGCTGGAGCGGGTGCTGGGCTTTAACTCGGCCTTGTCGGTGGTGGTGGAGTTTGTTGGCGGGTTGGTGTTTATCTACCTGCTGATGCGCAAAGGTAAACAATGATCGAAACACGTGACGTGGTGAAAACCCACGGCAAGACCACGGTGCTGCACGCGGTGAGCGTGCAAATTCCGGAGCAGCAATTCACCGCCATCATCGGCCCCAACGGAGCGGGGAAAAGTACCTTGCTGTCGATGGTCAGCCGCCTGGCTCCCATGACGGCTGGCACAGCCACAGTGGGGGGGCTGGATGTGGCCACCACCGCCAGTGACGCGCTGGCCAAGGTGATGGCCATCTTGCGCCAGGACAACCAGTCTGCGCTGCGCCTGACGGTGCGCGATCTGGTGGGCTTTGGCCGTTTTCCGCACAGCAAGGGCCGCATGACGGCTGAGGACGTGCGTCATGTCGATGAGGCGCTGGATTTTCTGCAACTCAACGCGCTGGCAGACCGCTATCTGGATGAACTCTCGGGTGGTCAGCGCCAGCGTGCCTACATCGCCATGGTGCTGTGTCAGGACACCCCGTACATCTTGCTGGACGAGCCACTCAACAACCTGGACATGGCACACGCGGCCAGCATGATGAAGCTGCTGCGCCGCATGGTGCAAGAGCGAGGCAAAACGGTGGTGGTGGTGCTGCACGACATCAACTTTGCCAGCTGCTATGCCGACCACATCATCGCCATGAAAGACGGCCATGTGGCGTATGAGGGTGGCCCGCTGCTGGTGGTGCGTGATGAGGTGCTGAGCGCGCTGTACGGCATGGATGTGACGGTGCACGAGATCCAGGGCCAGCGGCTGTGCCACTACTTTGCGTAACGGCGGGTCAATAAAAAGAAATAGCGCTGCTGGTGCTTGCAAGGGCGCTGGCAAATACAGCGCTTCAAGGACAGCGCTTCAAGGTATTTTGTTCAAGGCGCGGGCTTAGAAAACATTTTTGCACGTTGGCAATCTTGGGCGCGAACCATGTCTGCACCAGCGTGCATGCCACGTGCGCTGCGGGCATCTGCAGCCGGCGTTGTACGGGCGCTGAAAAATACTTTGCAGGCTGACGCCAGCGGTGCTGCAGCCTGCCGAAATGCGCCGCAACCGCAGGCAGCACCGATAGACTCGCTGCATGCACGCCGATTCGCTTTCACCCCCCGCTTTTCATTCCTCTGAACAGACCACGGCCCCGCCAGCGCCCGTGTCGCGGCAAGGCTTGCTTGCCATGGGCTTGCTGCAAGGCCTGGCGCTGTATGTGCTGATGCAGTGGATGCGGGGCGGCGATGGTGTGGCGGAGCGATCCTGGCTGGTGCTGTGGACGCTGCTCATCGCGCTGCCCCCGCTGTTCATGGGCATGGCGGTCACCCGTTGGCGTCACGCTGCGCTGTGGGCCGGTGGTGCCGTGATGGCCGCGGTGGTGCTGGCCATGGGGGGCTGGGCCGTCTGGCGCAGCCTGCACAGTGAAGCCGGATATGAAGGCACGCTGGTGCGGCTGGTGGGCGCCATCACGCTGTGGTGGTTTGTGGCGCTGGCATGGTTTCAAGCCCGTTTGGAGCAAGGCAGCTGGCGCATTCCTTATGCGCGGCTGTTTGTCCATGCCTGGAACAACGCGCTGGTGCTGGCCCTGGCCAGCCTGTGCGTGCAGCTGATCTGGGGCGTGCTGTGGCTGTGGGCCGGGCTGTTTGCGCTGGTGGGGGTGAAATGGTTTGCCACGTTATTCAGCCAGATGTGGTTTGTGCTGCCTGCCACCGGGCTGGCAGCAGGTTTGGGCTTGTGGATGGCCCGCACACAAGAGCGCCCCATTCAAATGGCGCGGCAGGTGCTGCTGGCGCTGGGGCGCTTGTTGCTGCCGCTGATGGCCTGGGTGCTGGTGTTGTTTGTGGTCATGCTGCTCTTTACCGGCGTTGAAAAATTGTGGGCCACACGGTTTGCTGCCGCATTGCTGATGTGTGTGTTGCTGACCCACCTGTGGCTGGTGAATGCGGTCTACCAAGATGGCGCTGCGCTGCAAGGGCCGTACCCGCGCTGGGTGCTGCATCTGGTGCATGCCAGCCTGCTGGCCATGCCTGTGCTGGCAACACTGGCGGGCGTGGCTGTGGGGCTGCGGGTGGCGCAATACGGCTGGACCGCTGAGCGCTTGTGGGCGGCGGCAGGCAGCGGCGTGCTGTGGCTGTATGCCGCGGGCTACGCCTGGGCCGCCATTCACAACAGGCGCGCCGCCGTGCAGGGTGGGCCGTGGCTGTCTGCGGTCAGCGGGGTGAATCGCGGCATGTCGCTGCTGGTGCTGGCGCTGCTGCTGGCCTTGCAGACACCGCTGCTGGACCCTGATCGCCTCAGCGCGCGCAGCCAGCTGGCGCAACTGGCATCGGGGGCGCAGACCATCACCCCTGAACGCCTGAAATCCTTGAAATTTGACCATGGCCCTTATGGCGCTGCGGCACTGTCAGAGCTGGCCCAGGCACCGACTGCCCAGCAGGTAGAGGTGAAGGCATGGATTGAGAGCATTGCGGGCAGTGCAACCCGTGCAGATGCCGTGCTGGAGCGCGAAGACGAGGGCGAGGTGGTGGATGTGTCTACTGCCCAGAAACGCCTTCCCACGGTGGCGGGCGATGTGCCCGCAGCCGATTGGTGGCTGTGGCTGCAGGCGCAGACGCGCAGCCAGTATTGGGCCTCGTCTTGCGTGAGTGAGGATGCAGACTGCGTGCTGCTGGGCGGGGATTGGGATAAAGATGGCCAGACCGACTATCTGCTGTGCAATGTGGGGTCGTCTTCACCGCGCTGCCAGCTGACGGCGCGTGAAGCCAGCACACGCGCAGACGCGCCGGGTGCGTGGCGTGATGAGGGACGCGTGCAGTGGCCTTACATGGCCGATGCGCACCAGCGAGGCAGTCTGAGTGAAGCGTTGCGCAGCGGGCAGGTGCAAACGCTGCCACCCCGCTGGCCGCAATGGCAGGTACAGGTGCAAGACGCTGAGCAAAACGTGACGCTGGCTGTGGGCCAGCAAGAGACGACGCGTTGATCTTCATAAAAAAGAGCTGCTAGCGCATATGCATAAACGTTTTCAAAGTGTTTTAGCTTTGAAAAGTCCTACTGGTATGCGTTAGAAGCTCATTTTTTAATGATCTGCCGCATTAACGGCGGCGTTCCAGCAGCATCGAGTCGCCATAGCTGAAGAAGCGGTAATCGTTGGCAATGGCGTGTTGGTACACATCCATGATGTGCTTGTAGCCCGCCAGCGCGCTCACCAGCATCATCAGCGTGCTTTTGGGCAGGTGAAAGTTGGTAATCAGCGCATCCACCACGCGGAACTCAAACCCCGGGGTAATGAAGATGTTGGTGTCGCCTGAAATCTGGCCAGAGCGTGCCCAGGATTCGAGTGTGCGCACGCTGGTCGTGCCCACCGCAATGATGCGGCCACGGCGCTGGCGGCAGCGCTCCAGCGCAGCCAGTGTGGGCAACGGAATGTTGTACCACTCGGTGTGCATCTGGTGCTCGGCCAGGTTTTCAGTTTTGACCGGCTGGAAGGTGCCTGCACCCACATGCAGCGTGACGGCTGCGGTCTCTACGCCTTTCGCTTTGAGCGCAGCCAGCACCTTCTCGTCAAAGTGCAGTGCTGCCGTGGGCGCGGCCACGGCACCGGGGTGGCTGGCAAACACCGTCTGGTATCGCTCGGTGTCTTCGGCTTCATCGGGGTCCACCTCGGCGTTCTGGTTGCGCGCAATGTAGGGCGGCAGGGGCAGGTGGCCAAACTGGTCCATCAGCTCCCACGGGGTTTCGCCTTTGGCACCTTGCAGGGCAAAGCGGAACAAGGGACCGTTTTCATCAGGCCAGCGGCCCAGCAGCACTGCATCAAAACCACCGTTTTTGATGCCACCGCACAGGTGCACACGGGCACCGGGTAACGGCTTTTTGCTGACCTTCATGTGCGCCACAACTTCGTTGCCCTGCAGTACGCGTTCAATCAGCAGCTCCAGCTTGCCGCCGCTGGCTTTTTCACCAAATACGCGGGCCTTGACCACCTTGGTGTCGTTGAACACCAGCAGGTCGCCTTCGCACAGCAAATCGGGCAGTTCTTTGAAAATGCGATCCACCAGCTCCGGTGCCCGCGCATCCAGCAGGCGCGAGGCACTGCGTTCGGCAGCCGGGTGCTGGGCAATCAGGTGCTCTGGGAGCACAAAGTCGAAATCACTGAGGGTATGAGCGCGGGGGCTGAGAGACATGCGTGTTCTTGAGGGCTGAACAAGCCCGTTCCAAGGTGAAGACAAAAGAGGTAATTCTCGCAAATCTGGGCGCTGTGGCGTCGCTGCAGCCCAACAAAGTCCCTGATGGCTTTGGGTAAGCCCTTGGTTGTAAGGGGTGCATCCTTTGATGCGTATCACGAACGCCGTTGAAATCGTCCTTACACTGACTTACATATTTTTTACTATGTGATCGGGTTGGTATGGATACCACTTTTGTATGGGACCAGCATTTCGTGACGGATCTCGAGTCCGTAGACGAGCAGCACCATGCCTTGGTGGATCTGTTCAACGAACTGAGCCGGGGCCTTTTCTCCAAACGCAGTGACCGTGAGGTGGTGCTGGCCGACACCTATGCGCGCTTGCTGTCGTACACCGAACATCACTTCCAGGAAGAAGAAGAGTTGATGGCTAAATTTGCCGTCGACCCCCGGCACGTCGAGAGCCACCGCAGCATGCACCAGCAATTTGTGGAGCAGGTCATCATGCTGTGGGCGCAGCGCACCACCATGACGGATCCGGCCACCACCCTGGTGGGCTTTCTGACGTCATGGCTGGGTTTGCACATTCTGGGTATCGATCAGTCCATGGCGCGGCAGATCAAGTCCATCCGCGAAGGCATGGGGCCGGCCGACGCCTACGACAAAGAGCGCGGCAATCATGACAACGGCACACAGGCGCTGCTCAAGATGATTGGCAAGCTGTACACCGCGCTGACTGCCCAGAACGCGCAGCTTGCACTGGCCAATCAAACGCTGGAAGCGCGTGTGGCGCGGCGTACGCGGGAGCTTGAAGATGCCAACGCCCGGCTGAAGGCACTGTCGTGCACAGATGCTTTGCTGGGCATTGCCAACCGTGCGCACTTCAATGAGCGCTTGGAGCAGACCTGCGCCATTGCACGGCGCAGTGGCCGGCCGGTGGGCATGCTGCTGATTGATGTGGACTATTTCAAGCGCTACAACGACCGCTATGGTCACTTGCAAGGGGACTCGTGCTTGCAAGCCGTGGCCAAAGCCATTCAAGGCTGTGCGCACCGTGAAACCGATGTGGTGGCGCGGTATGGCGGCGAGGAGTTTGCCGTCATCTTGGCCGACACCGACATGGACGGTGCCTACGCTGTTGCCAAGCGCATGGTGCAGGCAGTACAGGCCCTGGGTCTGGCGCACGACAGCTCTCAGGCTGCGCCGGTGGTGACCATCAGCGCAGGTGTGTGCAGTCTGGTGCCCACAGGTGCTGGCGCCAAGTTGCTGGTGCGCGAGGCCGATCAGGCGCTGTACCGCGCCAAAGGGGCGGGCCGCAATTGCGCCATGAAGCCCGAAACCTCCGAGCTGTCCACATAAATTCAGCCACACAGCGCAGGGCGTCTGGCTGTGCGTTGTTGCGAGGTGCTGAAAGCCTTGACGTGATGGCATGCACAGGCCTGGTTGGCCATCTGCTGGTTTCTGATGATGTGCACGGTTGTTCTTGGCAAAGTAGCTTCGCGCCAGCTAAAACGGTGGGCTACAAGGCCACTGCCAACGATCCGTATTTTTGAATATGCCGAGTGACCTGGCTTGGCACGGCTGCCGCGTGCATGATGGCAGCCTGATGCGTAAAGCCCAGTTCCAGAGTCTGCGAACCACGGGCCACATGGTGTACAGGGTGTGTACCGATCACAAGCTGTGGTGGTGAGCCAGGTCACCAGTGCTTGCATGCAGTTTCCCTGCCCTGTACGTGCATGAAACTGTGGGCTTAAGCTTGTGCACGCTGCCTTGCGTGTTAGCCTTTTCCTCCAAGCCAGCGATTACTCCAACGTTTCAAGATTCATGCCTTCTTCCCCCGCACCGACCAGCAAAAAAACGGCCCCCAGTGCTGCACAGCAAGTCATGCACAAGCTGGGTCTGGTGCGTGATATTGATCTGGTCTTGCACCTGCCCCTGCGCTATGAGGATGAAACCAAAATCACCTTGCTGCGCAATGCCCGCGATGGCGATACGGTGCAGATTGAAGCGACGGTCACGCAGTGTGAGGTGCAGCTGCGGCCTCGGCGCATGCTCAAGGTGACAGTGGAAGACGAGACCGGCAACTGTGTGCTGACCTTCTTTAGTTTTTATCCCTCACAGCAAAAAACCATGGCCGTGGGTACGGTGCTGCGTATTCGGGGTGAGATCAAAGGCGGTTTCTGGGGGCGGCAGATGCTGCACCCCGCCTTCAAGGTGGCCGGTGGCGAGCTGCCGCAAGCGTTGACCCCGGTGTATCCCACCGCCGCCGGGCTGCCCCAGCCCTATTTGCGCCGTGCCATTGCCAGCGCGCTGCAACGCGTGCAATTGCCTGAAACCTTGCCCCCGGATACGCCACCGCCTGTGATGAGCTACTGGGGTGACAATGGTCTGCAGCCAATGATGGGGCTGCGTGAATCGCTGTCTTTCTTGCACCACCCAACGCCCGACGTGGCGCTGGTCACGCTGGAAGACCACAGCCACCCGGCATGGCAGCGGCTGAAGGCCGAAGAGCTGCTGGCGCAGCAGTTGTCGCAATACCGCTCCAAACAAGAACGTGCGGCCTTGAAGGCCCCGCGTTTGACGGTGCCTGCGCCGCAAGCCGGCACCCAGACGCTGGTGGAGCAATTCTTGCAGCAGCTGCCATTTGGGCTCACGGGTGCCCAGCAGCGCGTATGCCGGGAAATTGCCGAAGACATGGCGCGTGCCAGCCCCATGCACCGCCTGCTGCAAGGCGATGTGGGCTCTGGCAAGACGGTGGTGGCAGCCATGTCGGCCATGGTCTGCATTGCCTCTGGCTGGCAGTGCGCTTTGATGGCACCGACCGAAATTCTGGCGGAACAGCACTTTGGCAAGCTGGTGGGATGGCTGGAGCCTATTTTGGCCCCACTGGGCAAGAAAGTAGCCTGGCTGTCGGGTGCGCAAAAGAAAAAAGAGCGCACAGCCATGCTGGAGCTGGTGGTCAGTGGTGAAGCCGCCTTGGTGGTGGGCACACATGCGGTGATCCAGGAGCAGGTGCAGTTTCACAGTCTGGCGCTGGCCGTCATTGATGAGCAGCACCGCTTTGGTGTGGCGCAGCGTCTGGCTTTGCGCCAGAAGCTGGCGCACAAGGGGCTGGAGCCCCATTTGCTGATGATGAGTGCCACCCCCATTCCGCGTACCCTGGCCATGAGCTATTACGCAGACCTGGATGTATCGGTCATTGATGAGCTGCCGCCGGGGCGCACCCCCATCGTGACCAAGGTGATCTCAGACAGCCGCAAAGACGAGGTCATTGCGCGCATTGGTGCCCAGGTTGCGGCGGGGCGCCAGGTGTACTGGGTGTGTCCGCTGATTGAGGAAAGTGAAACGCTTGATCTGTCCAATGCCACGGCCACCCACGCAGACTTGAGTGAAGCTTTGCCCGGCGTGACCGTGGGCCTGCTGCATTCGCGCATGCCGACTGCAGAGAAAAAGGCCGTGATGGAACTGTTCACCGCGGGCATCATGGGCGTGCTGGTATCCACCACGGTGATTGAGGTGGGGGTGGATGTCCCCAATGCATCGCTGATGGTGATTGAGCATGCCGAGCGCTTTGGGCTCAGTCAGCTGCACCAGCTGCGTGGACGTGTCGGGCGCGGGGCTGCCGCCTCTGCGTGCGTGCTGCTGTACGCTGTCAATGACAATGGTCGCTTATCGGATACCGGCAAGGAACGTTTGCGGGCGATGGCCGAGACCAATGACGGTTTTGAGATAGCACGCCGCGATTTGGAAATACGCGGGCCGGGTGAGTTTCTGGGTGCCAGGCAGTCTGGCGATGCCATGCTGCGGTTTGCCGATTTGGACAAAGACATTGCCTTGCTGGAGTGGGCGCGAGAATTGGCCCCTGTGATGCTGGCGCAGCACCCCCATTTGGCGGCAACGCACATTCAGCGCTGGCTGGGCGCAAAATCTGAATTCCTCAAGGCGTAGGACAAAAGCGGATTTGTTCGCAATAACCGGCAAAGCCCGGGTATTGAACAGCCTGCGAACCAAACATTTGTTTACATAAATGCACAATAATTGCTCGATCTTCGATAGGCATACTCAAAAGTCATGACGCTTACAGAACTGAAATACATCGTTGCCGTTGCTCGCGAAAAACACTTTGGCCGTGCGGCGGACGCCTGCTATGTATCGCAGCCCACGTTGTCGGTGGCCATCAAGAAGCTGGAAGAAGAGCTGGACGTCAAAATCTTTGAGCGCAGCGCGGGCGAAGTGTCGGTCACGCCGCTGGGTGAATCCATCGTGCGCCAGGCGCAAAGCGTGCTGGAGCAGGCCGCAGAGATCAAGGAAATTGCCAAGCGTGGCAAAGACCCGCTGTCTGGCGTGCTCACCCTGGGTGTGATCTACACCATTGGCCCCTATTTGCTGCCAGAGCTGGTGCGCAACTCCATCAAGATGACGCCCCAAATGCCGCTGATGCTGCAAGAGAACTTCACCGTCAAGCTTCTGGAGATGCTGCGCACGGGTGAAATCGATTGCGCCATCGTGGCCGAGCCATTTCCTGAAACCGGTCTGGCAACAGCGGCACTGTATGACGAGCCCTTTATGGCTGCGGTGCCCAACACCCACCCCCTGGCGAACCAGGAGTCGGTGACGACGACAGAGCTCAAGAACGAGACCATGCTGCTCTTGGGTGCCGGCCACTGCTTTCGTGACCATGTGCTGGAGGTGTGCCCTGAATTTGCACGCTATGCCAGCAACGCCGAAGGCATTCGCCGCACGTTTGAAGGCTCGTCTCTGGAGACCATCAAGCACATGGTGGCCGCAGGCATGGGCGTGACGCTGGTTCCACGCTTGTCTGTCCCCAAAGATGCCCTGGTCACGCAGCGCCGCCGGACTTCGGACGACCCGCACATTCGCTACCTGCCGATTCGCGCAGAAGATGGCCACCCGCCACCAAGCCGCCGCGTGGTGCTGGTGTGGCGTCGCAGCTTTACCCGCTACGAAGCGATTGCCGCCTTGCGCAATGCCGTGTACGCCTGCGAGCTGACCGGCGCTGAGTTGCTGACCTGAGCGTGACCTGAAGCACGTGCCTTGCCATAAGTCATTGACTGACGCGGTTGTGTACATGCGCATGCGCTACAGTAATAACCACCCAACCCCGAGCAACATCGTGGATGTTGTCCGGTTTTGCATGATCGAGGAGATACATCATGGCTAGAGAAACCAAGAAGCAAACTGTCAAAGCGGCACAAGCATCCGCTGGCATGCCCATCAACATCGGCATCAATGACAAAGACCGCGCCGCCATTGCCAATGGCTTGTCGCGTTTGCTGGCAGACACCTACACGCTGTATCTGACAACGCACAACTTCCACTGGAACGTCACAGGCCCCATGTTCAACACGCTGCACACCATGTTCATGGGGCAGTACACCGAGCTGTGGAATGCCGTAGACCCCGTGGCAGAGCGTATTCGCTCGCTGGGCCACTTTGCGCCCGGCTCGTACGGCCAGTTTGGCAAGCTGACCAGCCTGCCCGATGTGCCCGCAACCCCTCCCAAGGCCATGGACATGATCCGTATCCTGGTGGAAGGCAATGAGGCCGTGGCCCGCACAGCCCGTGAGCTGTTCCCCCTGGCTGACAAGGCCAGCGACGAGCCAACCGCCGACTTGCTGACCCAGCGCCTGACCGTGCACGAGCAAAACGCCTGGATGCTGCGCTCGCTGCTGGAAGACTGATATCTGCATTGCGCTGCAGGCACTGATACCAGTACCCACAGCCTGCACAACGCCCGCACACAGCGGGCGTTGTGCTTTTAGCGTGACAATTTGCCCATGACCACTTCCACGCCTACGCACGCAGCCAAGACTGCACCGCGCTCCAAAATTGCGCTGTACCTAGATCTGATTCGTTTCAACCGCCCTGCGGGCTGGCTGGTGCTGGTCTGGCCCACGCTGGCCGCGTTGTGGGTAGCTGGTGACGGTTTCCCGGGCTGGCACCTGCTGGTGGTTTTTGTGCTGGGCACATTCCTGATGCGCAGCGCAGGCTGCACCATCAATGACATTGCAGACCGTGATTTTGACAAGCACGTCAAACGCACCACACAGCGCCCGATTACGAGTGGGCAAATCAGTGTCAAAGAAGCCGCCATGGTGGGTCTGGTGCTGACCCTGGTGTCTTTTGTGCTGGTGCTCACCACCCGGTGGGAGGCGGTGGCATGGTCGGTGCCGGCGGTGCTGTTCACCATCCTCTACCCCTTCACGAAGCGTTTTTTTGCAATGCCGCAGGCCTTCTTGGGCATTGCATTCAACTTTGGCATCGTGATTGCGTTTGCGGCGGTCACCGGCAGCGTGGGCTGGACTGCGTGGATCTTGTGGCTGGCCAATATGTTTCTGGTGCTGGCGTACGACACCGAATACGCCATGGTGGACCGCGACGATGACCTCAAGATTGGCATGAAAACCTCGGCCATCACGTTGGGGCGTTTTGACGTGCTGGGCATCATGACCTTCTTTGTGCTGTGTCTGGCTCTGACGATCTGGGCATTGCTGCCCTATGGCCTGGGCTGGCCTTTCTGGCTGGGCATGTCAGCGGCAGCGGCGCAGGTTGTGTGGCACTTCACCCTGATCAAAGACCGCCAGCGTGCAGGTTGCTTTGTGGCTTTCAGCAAGAGCCACTACATCGGCCTGACGATTTTTGCCGGTATTGCGCTGGGGTTTGGCCTGCGTTGAGTGCGCTGCAGGCCGTGAACGCACCGGGGCGTGACCCCCTGTTTGGGTACCCGCACGCGGGTTGGCTTTGAAAGTGGGAAGATGCAACGCAGACAGTGGCTGGGTGCCGCAGCAGGTGCAGCGGCTTTGGTGGTCACGGGAGCACGCATGACAGCAAGCAACAACCTTCCAGATGCCGCAGCGCAGGCCGGTGTCACCGAACTGCACGCCTCAGCCCGCATGCCGGTGCTGTTTGTGGGGCACGGCAGTCCGATGAACGCAATCGAAGACAACGCCTACCGGCAAAGCTGGCAGCAATTGGGCCAGGAGCTGTTGCAGCGCGTAGAGCGGCCACAGCTGGTGCTGTGCATTTCTGCGCACTGGATCACGCAGGGCCAGGGCTCGCTGCTGAGCGGCATGGCGCAGCCCAAGACCATCCATGACTTTGGTGGTTTTCCTGACGAGCTGTTTGCCCAGCAATACCCCGCACCGGGTGCGCCTGCGGTGGCGCAGCAGCTGGCCCAAGAGTTGCACAACCCCCACAACCAGCAAGCGCTGGGTGTGGATGCGCATGCCTGGGGGCTGGACCACGGCACGTGGAGCGTGCTCAAGCCCATGTTCCCCGATGCGTCCATCCCCGTGGTGCAACTGAGCATGGATTACAGCCGTCCTGCGGCAGAGCACTTTGCCCTGGGCCAGCAATTGCAGCAACTGCGCGAGCGCGGCGTGCTGATTGTGGGCAGTGGCAATGCCGTGCACAACCTGCGTGCCCTGCAGCGCACACAGTCGCCGCTGCAGGCGTACGACTGGGCCATCGAGTTTGACCAGATGGTGACCGAGCACGTCGAAAAAGGCGATCTGACCGGATTGAGCAACTTTCAGCAAATGGGCAGCGTGGCGCAGATGGCGCACCCGACGCACGACCACTATTTACCGCTGCTGTATGCAGCAGGTGCCGTGGGCAGGGGCGAGCGCGCACGGTTTTTTAATGCCGATTTTCAGATGGCATCGATCTCTATGCGCTCCATGCTCTGGGGCGCGTGACGCTGGTTGCCCAGACCTTGATGCATTGGTGCGTGGGTTGGTCGTACTAAAGCGTTAAAGCACCAAAGCACCGTTTGCGTTGATGCGTTTTTTCACCAACGCTGGCCTGCCATGCGCTGCCCCGTCTGGCAAGGGCTGTGTGCCGTGCAGAAGATGCAAAAAGCCCCGCAACAGCAATGTTTGCGGGGCTTTTTTGGACGGCGCTCGGTAGTGCTTACTTGCCAAATTCTGCGGCCAGTTCCTTGGCGCGGGCTTCGGCCTTGCGCAGGGCAGCGATGAAGTGCTGGGGCAGCTCGGTGTGCTGCATGTGGGTGATGGCGGCGTAGGTGGTGCCGCCCTTGCTGGTGACGCGTTCGCGCAGCACGCTGGCGCTTTCGTCAGAGCGGGCAGCCAGCTCGGTGGCCCCCTGAAAGGTGGCAACGGCCAGCTGGTAGGACTGATCGGCGGTCAAGCCCATGTCCACACCTGCCTGGGTCATGGCTTCCAGAAACAGAAACACATAGGCGGGGCCAGAGCCCGACATGGCGGTCACGGCGTCCAGCTTGTCTTCGGCGTCTACCCACAGAAACTGGCCCGTGCTGCCAATCACACGCTCGATCAGGGCCTGGCCTTGGGTGTTGACTTCAGGGCGGGCAAACAAACCGGTCATGCCCTTGCCCACCAGCGCCGGGGTGTTGGGCATGGCACGCACGATGCGGTGGGTGCCCAGCCACTGGGCAATGCTGTCGGTGGTGATGCCGGCGGCCACACTCAGGTGCAGAGCCTGTGCGGTGTGTGCGGCCACAGGGGCGGCGGCATCTTTGAAGCTTTGGGGTTTGACGGCCCAGACCACCAGATCCTGGCCTGCCAGCGCGGCACTGGCGGCGTGCAGGGCGGTGATGCCAAACTTGGTTTGCAGTGCGGCTCGTGCAGCCTCAAAAGGCTCCACCACGGTGATGTGATCGAGAGGAACGCCACGGCCAATCAGGCCGCCAATGATGGCGCTGGCCATGTTGCCGCCGCCAATGAAGGCGATGCGGGGAGAAGAAGTCTGATTCATGGCGAAGCTTTCAAAGAATTCTTAAAAACAAGAGCTACTAACGCCTGCTAGGTAATGTTTTCAAAGTGTTTTGTATCTGAAAACGCCTGTACATAAGCGCTGATAGCTCTCTTTTTGTTGGTGTGATGCGTTAGTGCGCCGTGGTCTGGCGCACGGCGCGCTCCCAGCGCTCCATCAGTTCATCAGCCCGGGATTTGTCCAGCGTGGGCACAAACCGGCGCTCAGCTTTCCACAGCGCCGATAGCTCTTCGGTGCTTTGGTAAACGCCGCTGGATAAGCCCGCCAGATACGCGGCCCCCAGAGCGGTGGTTTCCACGCAAGCGGGGCGCACCACGGGAATGCCCAGCAAGTCCGCCTGAAACTGCATCAGCAGGTTGTTCACGCAGGCACCGCCGTCTACGCGCAACTCACTCACGGCTGCGCCGCCGTTGGCCACCGCATCGCGGCTCATGGCCAGCAGCAGGGCCGCGCTTTGGTAGGCAATCGACTCCAGCGCGGCGCGGGCAATGTGGGCAATGGTGCTGCCGCGAGTCAGGCCGGTGATGGAGCCACGGGCATCGGGTTCCCAGTACGGCGCACCCAGACCCGTAAAGGCCGGCACCAGCATGACGCCGCCGCTGTCGGGAACGCTTTCTGCCAGTTGCTGCACCTGGCCGCTGTGCTCAATGGCCTGCAGGCCGTCGCGCAGCCACTGCACCACGGCGCCGCCCACAAACACGCTGCCTTCCAGCGCAAACTGGGGCGTAGGGCTGGGCTGGGCGGCGCTGGTGGTCAGCAAGCCGTTGGCCGAGGTCTGGAAATGAGCGCCGGTGTGCATCAGCATGAAGCAGCCCGTGCCGTAGGTGTTCTTGGCCATGCCTGCCTTGAAACAGGCCTGACCGAACAGCGCGCTTTGCTGGTCACCGGCTACGCCACCGATGTTGATCACGCCGCCCAGCACGTCTTCAGCCGTGTTGCCAAAGTCGGCTGCAGAGGGCAGTACTTCAGGCATCAGGCTGGCAGGAATGCCCAGCAAGGCCAGCAAGTCGGCATCCCACTGGTTGGTGTGCACGTTAAACAGCATGGTGCGGCTGGCGTTGCTCACGTCGGTGACGTGGCGCTTGCCGCCGGTGAGCTGCCAGATCAGCCAGCTGTCTACCGTGCCAAAGGCCAGCTCGCCACGCTCAGCCCCAGCGCGAGCGCTGGGCACGTTGTCCAGCAGCCACTTGAGCTTGGTGCCCGAGAAGTAGGCGTCAATGCGCAGGCCGGTCTTTTGCAAGATGGTGTTGCTGTGGCCCGCCTCGCGCAGTTGCTGGCAGGTGGGCTCGGCGCGGCGGTCTTGCCAGACGATGCCGTGGTGAATGGGCGCACCCGTCTTGCGGTTCCACACAATCGTGGTTTCGCGCTGGTTGGTAATGCCCACGGAGCGAATGTCGCTGGCTTTCAGGCCTGCTTTGGCCAGCGCTTCTTTGGCCGTGGTCAGCTGTGTGCGCCAGATTTCGTGGGGGTCATGTTCCACCCAGCCCGGACGGGGGTAGATCTGCGGGAGCTCCTGCTGCGACGAGGCCACGATGCGGCCTTGCGTATCAAACACGATGGAGCGGGAGCTGGAAGTGCCTTGGTCCAAGGCGAGCAGGTAGGTCGTCATAACTGACAAGGATAGGGCAGAAAAAAGCGGCCTGAGGCCGCTGATGGCAAGGCAGGCTGCTTATTCTGCGACGATGCACTGCACTTCGGCCTCTTGCAGCAGGCTGGCGAAGTGGGCGGGAGGGGGGGCATCGGTAAATAAGCGGTCAATCTGATTCAGTTTGGCCAGCTCCACCATGGCCTGGCGGTCAAATTTGCTGTGGTCTGCGGCCAGCCAGACTTCACGCGATTGCTGAATGATGGTTTGCGCCACCTTCACTTCGCGCAAATCAAAGTCGCGCAGGCTGCCATCTGGTTCCATGGCTGAAATGCCAATGACGGCAATGTCCACCTTGAATTGGCGGATGAAATCCACCGCCGCCTCACCCACAATGCCGCGGTCACGCGTGCGCACCACCCCGCCCGCAACAATCACTTCGCAGTCTGCGTTGCTGCTCAGGATGGCGGCCACATTCAGGTTGTTGGTGATGACGCGCAGGCCTTGATGGCGCATCAACGCCTTGGCCACCGCTTCGGTGGTGGTGCCAATGTTCAGGATCAAGGAGCAGCCATTGGGGATGGCCTGCGCAATCGCCTTGGCAATACGTGTCTTGCCTTCGGCGTGCATGGTCTGGCGGCGCGGGTGGGCAATGTTCTCTACGGTGGCGCTGGGCATGCGCACCCCACCGTGAAAGCGCACCAGAAGGCCCATTTCTGCCAGCTTTTGAATATCGCGGCGCACGGTCTGTAGCGTGACTTCCAGAATTTCTGCCAGTTGCTCAACAGTGGCCGATTGCCGCTGCCGAACTTCTTCCAAAAGCTGTAGTTGACGTGGATTTGAGTTCACGGGTTAGAGATCAGGGAGTGAATAAAACCCGCCTTTACATCGCACGGGGCTGCCAAGCTCGTCATCCTAATTTCGTTTGCCAATGTAGAGCGAATTCAAACGAAAAGATGTCAGGGTATTTTTCTATATCTGATGGCCTGAAAAGAACAAAAATGATCAGAAATCGAAAGATTTCAAGCTTGTTTGGGCGGTAGTGCTTGCGCACTTCATTCATGCGACAGGGCGAGAGGTGCACATGCAACTGGTGTTGGAAAACGTAGTGCAGAAAGTCGGAGCGGCCACCTGGCTGTATCCGATGAGCCTGTCATTGCAAAGCAATGTGGTGACCGTGCTGCTTGGCGCCACACAGGCTGGCAAGACCAGCCTGATGCGCATCATGGCGGGTCTGGACACGCCCACCGAAGGGCGTGTGTGGGTAGACGGCCAGGACGTCACAGGCGTGCCGGTGCGCCAGCGCAACGTGGCCATGGTGTACCAGCAATTTATCAACTACCCGTCCATGACGGTGGCACAAAACATTGCCTCGCCGCTCAAGCTGCGCGGGGATACAGACATTGCCCACAAGGTGCACAGCCTGGCACAGCGGCTGCACATTGCCCCCTTTTTGGATCGATTGCCCGCAGAGCTTTCAGGCGGTCAGCAGCAGCGCGTGGCCCTGGCACGTGCCTTGGCCAAAGATGCCCCCCTGATGCTTCTGGATGAGCCGCTGGTGAATCTAGACTACAAGCTGCGCGAGGGGTTGCGCGATGAATTGACACAGTTGTTTGAGGCGGGTCGATCTACGGTGGTGTATGCCACCACCGAACCTGCAGAAGCTCTCATGCTGGGCGGGTACACCGCCGTTTTGGAGCGGGGAGAGTTGCTGCAGTACGGGCCAACTTCAGAGGTGTTTCGCTCCCCGAAATCACTGCGTGTGGCACGCGCCTTCAGCGATCCGCCCATGAATCTGGTGCCGGTTCAGTTGCAAGAGGGGGGTGCTCAGATGCGGCTGCCCAATGGGGTGGTGCTTGCCCTGCGCCGGCCTGTAGTGACTGCGGACGCAACAGCTGTGCTGGGTGTGCGTGCCAGCGCATTGACGCTGCAGGCACAGCCGGGCAGCGTGGAAGTGCGCGGACAGGTGCATCTGGCCGAAATTTCAGGCTCTGACACGTTTGTGCATGTGCAGCTGCCATGGGGCGACTGGGTGGTGCAGCTCACGGGGGTGCACAAAGTGCCGTTGAATGCACCGATCAGCGTGTATCTATTGCCAGACGCGTGTTACGTATTTGACAGCGAGCGTGCGCCTGATCAGGGAGGTGCCTTGCTGCAACTGCCTGCGCACGCGCAAGGAGGCTGAACCATGGCGCGCATTACCTTGGACCTGGCGCACGCCTATCGCCCTAAGCCTCAGCAAGACAGTGACTACGCCTTGTTGCCCATGCGCATGGAGTTTGCCGACGGCGGTGCTTACGCTTTGCTGGGCCCCTCGGGCTGCGGTAAGACAACGTTGCTCAACATCATGTCTGGCTTGGTCAAGCCGTCTCACGGCTCGGTGGTGTTTGATGGGCAGGACGTCACTGTGCGCACGCCACAGCAGCGCAATATTGCGCAAGTGTTTCAGTTCCCGGTGATCTACGACACGATGACGGTGGCTGAAAACTTGGCTTTCCCTTTGCGCAATCGGCATGTGCCAGAGGCGCAGATCCGGGAGCGTGTGGGCGTGATTGCCGAAATGCTGGAGATGAGTGGCCAGCTCAATCAGCGCGCAGCAGGTTTGGCGGCCGACGCCAAGCAAAAGATCTCTTTGGGCAGAGGCTTGGTGCGCCCCGATGTGGCTGCGGTGCTGTTTGATGAGCCCCTGACCGTGATTGACCCGCATTTGAAGTGGCAGTTGCGCCGCAAGCTCAAGCAGATTCACCATGAATTGAAACTGACCCTGATCTACGTGACCCACGATCAGGTAGAGGCTTTGACGTTTGCGGACCACGTGGTCGTGATGTCGCGCGGCAAGATAGTTCAGGTGGGCTCGCCCGAAGAACTGTTTGAACGCCCACGGCACGTGTTTGTGGGGCATTTCATTGGGTCGCCAGGCATGAACTTTGTCCCCATGGAGCAGCACGATGGCGCGCTGTATATCGCCGGGCAGCAGGTGACAGCGCCGCCGGGGCTGTCTGGGGCGGGCACTGCAGCGCAGACGCTGCAACTGGGGATTCGGCCGGAGTATGTGCAACTGGTGGCGCCTCACTCTTTGGGCGCCTGGCCGGCACAAGTGGTGCGTGTGCAAGATGTGGGAACGCACAGTTTGCTGACCGCCGTGATGGCAGGCACACCACTGAAAGTGCGCCTGCCTGCAGGCAGTGCCACACCGGCATTGCACGAGACAGTGTGGCTGCAACTGACAGGGCCACACACCTGCTTTTATCGCAACGAGGAGTTGCAAGCATGAGTACCACCAACAAGCCACTCAATCAGCGGGCATGGCTGCTGATCTTGCCTGTCATGCTGTGTGTGGCGTTCTCGGCCATCCTGCCTTTGATGACGGTGGTGAACTATTCGGTGCAAGACATCATCAGCCCCGAGCGGCGCGTGTTTGTGGGCACCGAGTGGTTTGCCATGGTGATGCGTGACCAAGAGCTGCACAGTGCGCTGTACCGGCAAATCGTGTTTTCTCTGTCGGTGTTGCTGGTGGAAGTGCCGCTGGGCATTGCGCTGGCGCTGTCCATGCCGGAAAAAGGCTGGAAAGCCTCTGCGGTGCTGGTGCTGATTGCGCTGTCACTGCTGATCCCGTGGAATGTGGTGGGCACGATCTGGCAGATCTATGGCCGCTCCGACATTGGCTTGCTGGGCGCTGCGCTCAACGGCATGGGGATTGACTACAGCTATACCGGCAACGCCATGGATGCGTGGATCACCGTCTTGGTGATGGATGTCTGGCACTGGACGCCTCTGGTGGCCCTGCTGTGCTATGCCGGTTTGCGCTCGATTCCCGATGCGTATTACCAAGCTGCCAGCATTGATGGCGCGAGCAAGTGGGCTGTGTTTCGCTTCATTCAGCTGCCCAAGCTGCGCGGCGTGCTCATGATTGCGGTGCTGCTGCGGTTTATGGACAGTTTCATGATCTACACAGAGCCCTTTGTGCTGACGGGTGGTGGCCCCGGCAATGCCACCACGTTTCTGAGTCAGTACCTCACGCAAAAGGCCGTGGGCCAGTTTGACCTGGGGCCTGCAGCGGCGTTCTCGCTGATTTATTTCCTCATCATCTTGCTGCTCTGTTTCATTCTCTACAACTGGATGCAGCGCGTGGGCACAGGTGACGCAGAGGTCAAGCATGACTGAAAAACGCTTCCACAAACGCAGTGTGTTCTTGTGCCTGTATTTGGTGTTTGCAGTGTTGCCCATCTATTGGATGGTCAACATGAGTTTCAAGACCAATGAAGAAATTGTGTCTAGCTTCACGCTGTGGCCAGTCAATTTCACCTGGGCCAATTACCACACGATTTTTTCTGATCCGTCCTGGTATTCGGGCTACATCAACAGCCTGATTTATGTGGCCATCAACATGGTGATTTCGCTGACCGTGGCACTGCCCGCCGCCTATGCGTTTTCACGCTATCGGTTTCTTGGTGACAAGCATGTGTTCTTTTGGTTGCTGACCAATCGCATGACGCCACCTGCCGTGTTCTTGCTGCCTTTTTTCCAGCTCTACACCACCGTGGGCTTGATGGATACGCACATTGCCGTGGCGCTGGCGCACTTGCTGTTTAACGTGCCCCTGGCGGTATGGATTTTGGAAGGCTTCATGAGCGGAATTCCCCGTGAAATTGATGAGACCGCCTACATCGATGGTTACAGCTTTCCGCGTTTTTTCCTCACTATCTTCCTGCCGCTTATTAAGTCGGGTGTGGGCGTGGCAGCGTTCTTTTGCTTCATGTTCAGCTGGGTTGAGCTGCTGCTGGCGCGCACTTTAACCAGCGTGAATGCCAAACCTATTGTTGCCACCATGACGCGCACGGTCAGTGCTTCGGGGATGGACTGGGCAACCTTGGCTGCCGCCGGTGTGCTCACCATCATTCCCGGAGCAATCGTGATTTGGTTTGTGCGCCATTACATCGCCAAAGGCTTTGCGATGGGACGTGTCTAACAGGAGAGATGTGATGCTCAGCTGGATGGCTTGGACGACGCCTGTCGCAATCTTCTTTACATGCATTGCGCTGATGCTGGTCGGTATGACGGTGTGGGAGATTCGCAGCCCTTCAGTGCTACGCAAAGGCTGGCTGCCGATGGAGACCACACGCGGAGATCGCCTTTTTGTAGGGCTGCTGCTGGCAGCGTATGTGAATTTAATTTGGCTGGGGCTGGGAGAAAAGATGACCCAGTGGCTGTCCCTTGAGCAAGAGCCGTCGGTGTGGATCAGCTTTGTGCTGTCCATGCTGTTGCTGGGGCTGGTGATGCGCAAGGGGTAAGGCGGTATGGCGGCACCCGCGAAGGCATGGGTGCCATGGGGCGAGTGTGTGCTTGGCCAGATCTTCCCCTGTCGGCCGGGTGAACTGTCAGCGGGGACAAAGCAATATCAAACCAGGAGACAGCTATGAAAGTGCAAGTTCGGGCCATCGCCATTGCCGCCGCGGCGCTGGTAGCTGGTCATGCCGCATGGGCGGGTGAAGCGGAAGCCAAGAAGTGGGTCGATAGCGAGTTCCAGCCCAGTACCTTGAACAAAGACCAGCAGATGGCCGAGATGAAGTGGTTCATCGAAGCGGCCAAAAAACTGCAGGCCAAAGGGGTGAAAGACATTTCCGTAGTTTCGGAGACGATCACGACCCACGAATACGAAAGTAAAACGCTGGCCAAAGCCTTCTCGGAAATCACCGGCATCAAAGTCACGCACGACCTGATTCAAGAGGGCGACGTGGTGGAGAAGCTGCAAACCTCCATGCAGTCAGGTAAAAGCATTTACGACGGCTGGATTTCCGACTCGGATCTGATCGGTACGCACTACCGATACGGAAAAATCCTGAATCTTTCGGACTACATGGGTGGCGCAGGCAAGGAGTGGACCAACCCGGGGCTGGATCTGAAGGACTTCATCGGTATCAGCTTCACCACAGCGCCTGATGGCAAGGTCTACCAGTTGCCAGACCAGCAGTTTGCCAACCTGTACTGGTTCCGCGCTGACCTGTTTGAGCGGGCAGATCTGAAGCAAAAATTCAAAGCGAAATATGGCTATGACCTCGGGGTTCCACTCAATTGGAGTGCCTACGAAGACATCGCGGAATTTTTCACCAACGATGTGAAAACCATCGATGGCAAGCCCATCTATGGCCACATGGATTACGGCAAGAAAGACCCATCGCTGGGCTGGCGCTTTACGGATGCGTGGCTGTCCATGGCGGGTGCGGCAGACAAAGGCATTCCCAACGGCATGCCCGTGGATGAATGGGGCATTCGGGTCGCAGACGACAAGTGCACGCCTGTGGGGGCTTCCGTGTCGCGTGGCGGGGCGACCAATTCACCTGCGGCGGTATTTGCGTTGACCAAATATGTCGACTGGATGAAGAAATACGCGCCCAAGGAAGCCATGGGTATGACTTTTGGTGAGTCAGGGCCGGTTCCTGCGCAAGGCCATATTGCCCAGCAGATTTTTTGGTACACCGGCTTTACGGCCGACATGACCAAGCCCGGCTTGCCCGTGGTGAATGCCGATGGCTCACCCAAGTGGCGCATGGCCCCTGGCCCCAATGGCCCGTACTGGAAGCAGGGCATGCAAAACGGCTACCAGGATGTGGGCAGCTGGACTTTCTTTAAAGACCACAACCCCGATCGTCTGGCCGCCGCCTGGTTGTATGCGCAGTTTGTGACAGCCAAGACCACCAGCCTGAAAAAGACCATCGTCGGTTTAACGCCCATCCGCGAATCCGACATCCAGTCCAAGGCCATGAGCGACATGGCTCCCAAATTGGGTGGTTTGGTGGAGTTCTATCGCAGCCCAGCCCGCGTTGCGTGGACGCCCACTGGCAACAACGTGCCTGATTACCCCAAGCTGGCACAGCTGTGGTGGAAGAATGTGGCGCAGGCTGTGACGGGTGAGAAAACACCGCAGGTGGCGATGGACACCTTGGCTGAAGAGATGGACCAGGTCATGGCACGTTTGCAGCGTGCGGGTATGAGCCATTGCGCGCCCAAGCTCAATCCCAAGAGCGATCCAGCCAAGTGGCTGAGCGATGCGCATGCACCGTGGAAGAAGCTGGCCAATGAAAAACCCAAAGGGGAAACCATTGCCTATGACAGCTTGCTCAATGCGTGGAAGAACGGCAAAGCGCGTTGAGTGGCTGTGAGTAAATAAGGCAATCAAGGGCAAGCGGCATGGGCTGCTTGCTCTTTTTCGCGGCATGCATTCTGGATCTGATCAATTTCGCGCATAAATCAACTTAATCGCGCACAAAAAACGAAAAAGAGCGAAAATGCAGACTGGCTATCTGTGCTCTATCGCTCGCTGTTCGAGCTGAAAGCGGGTGGAGCGGTGCATCCACGAGGCGTTGCCCATGAACAACTTTTCTTCTCCAGTTACGACTGATCGCGCGGAATTGCTGGCCCGTTTGGCCCAATCCGAAACGTATGACCTGCTCATTATCGGTGGTGGGGCTACCGGTTTAGGCACTGCCGTCGATGCTGCAACGCGCGGTTTCAAGGTGTGTCTGATCGAGTCGCATGATTTTGCCAAGGGAACCTCATCGCGCGCCACCAAGCTGGTGCATGGCGGCGTGCGTTATCTGGCCCAGGGCAATGTGTCCTTGGTGCGCGAAGCCCTGCACGAGCGCACCCGGCTGCTCAATAACGCGCCGCATCTGGCGCAGCCGCTGGCTTTTGTCATGCCTTCGTACAAGTTGCTGGATACGCCGTTTTATGGCGCAGGCCTGAAGATGTATGACGCACTGGCGGGCAAAGAAGGTCTGGGCCGCACAGAGTTTCTGAGCAAAGACAAAACCTTGCGCTTGCTGCCCACCGTGCGAACTGATTCGCTCAAGGGTGGCGTGAAGTACTGGGATGGCCAGTTTGACGATGCCCGTCTGGCGCTGGCTCTGGCGCGTACTGCTGCAGCCAAGGGTGCGTTGCTGGTCAATTACTGCCCCGCCAAGGAATTGCTGCACACCGATGGCAAGGTATCAGGCGTGGTGTGTGAAGACACTGAGACTGGCACACGTTTTGAAGTGCATGCCAAATGTGTGGTCAATGCAACAGGTCCTTGGGTTGACCTGTTTCGCCAGCAAGATGCTGAATTGCTGGGCAAGCCGGTCAAGCCGATGGTCGCGCCCAGTCAAGGGGTGCACGTGGTTGTGGACCGCGAATTCCTGCCCTCTGACCATGCACTGCTCGTGCCCAAGACCGCCGATGGCCGGGTGCTGTTTGCCGTGCCATGGCTGGGTAAGGTCATTCTGGGCACTACCGACACGCCCCGTCACGATCTGGCGCGCGAGCCTCTGGCTTTCGAGCACGAAATTGAATTCATCCTCAAAGAAGCCGGTAACTATCTGTGCCGTCGTCCAACCCGTGCCGATGTGCGCAGCATCTGGGTGGGCATGCGCCCACTGGTCAAGCCGCAAGATGATGATGGCGAAAACACCAAGAAGATCAGCCGTGAGCACACCGTAATGACCAGCAAGTCCGGTCTGGTGACGGTGACTGGCGGCAAATGGACCACTTACCGCGCCATGGCAGAGGATGTGCTGACGGAGTGCTTTGACCAGAAGCTGTTACCAGCGCGTGCTGGTGGCGTCACGGTAAAGCTGCCTTTGGTGGGCGCACCCAAGCCAGAGCAGGTCAAGCACCGCATGAACGCCCCGCAGGGCGAGCATGTTTATGGCACAGAAGCGGCTGCTGTACACAGCTTGCCGGGTGCCGAGCGCATACTGGCCGAGGGCCTGAGCGAAGCCATGGTGCGTTTTGCCGCACGCTATGAATATGCCCGTACCGTGGAAGACGTGCTGGCTCGCCGCTGCCGACTGCTGTTTCTGGACGCCCGCTTGGCAGCCAGTGTGGCACCCCGTGTGGCTGAAATTTTGCAGCAAGAGCTGCCGGGCGTAGACGTCAAGCTGGCCGAATTCCTCATGCTGGCACAGCAATATTTGCCGACCAAGGTCTGAGCAAAGCCAGTGCGATAGATCTCAAAGCGCAAGAGACTTCTAAAAAAGAAGCTACTCGCGCTTTGTTTTATGGCTCCTTGGTTAATAAATAGCCTTAAATAAATGCTATTGCTGTGTTTCTAGCTATGCTTTTTTATTGACGCAGAAAGCCAAGCCGCATTCCCCGAAAGTGTGGTGGTTTTCGCTATCTAAGCGGTTGACGCGCAAGGAAATTCTTGCGATAATCGCTAGCTTCATGTGTAAAAGCGTGAAAGTTCTGCCCAGCGGGAAGCCCTCCGGAATGGTCCGGGAGGTGGACGACGGGCCCAAGACTGACTGGCTGCTTCGTTTGGCCCTTGAGAAGTTCTCTGGGGCTGTCCGGATCTGCTGGAGCAAGTTGGGAATATTGAAATGATCCAAACAGAATCTCGTTTAGAGGTTGCCGATAACACGGGCGCGAAGTCTGTTCAGTGCATTAAGGTACTGGGCGGTTCACATCGCCGCTACGCAAGTGTTGGTGACATCATCAAGGTGAGCATCAAAGAAGCCGCTCCACGTGGCCGCGTCAAAAAAGGCGAGGTTTACAGTGCAGTGGTAGTTCGTACAGCCAAGGGCATCCGCCGTGGCGACGGTTCTTTGGTGAAGTTCGATGGCAACGCTGCCGTTCTGCTGAACGCCAAGCTGGAGCCTATCGGCACTCGTATTTTTGGCCCCGTGACACGTGAACTGCGTACCGAAAAGTTCATGAAGATCGTGTCCTTGGCACCTGAAGTTCTCTAAGGAAAGCGCAATGAACAAGATTCGCAAGGGCGACGAAGTCATCGTGCTGACCGGCCGTGACAAAGGCAAGCGTGGCGTAGTTGCCTCGCGCAAGGATGATTCTTACCTGGTGATCGATGGCGTGAACCTGGTTAAGAAGCACGTTAAGCCAAACCCCATGAAGGGCACCACTGGCGGTATTGTGGAAAAGGTTATGCCTATTCACCAATCCAACGTGGCGATCTTCAATGCAGCGACTGGCAAGGCCGATCGCGTGGGCATTAAGGTGAACGCTGACGGTGCACGTGTACGCGTGTTCAAGTCTAACGGCGCCGAAATCAAGGCTGCCTAAGGAGCATCACACATGGCACGACTGCAAAAACTCTATCGCGAAAAGATCGCGGCTGAACTGAAAGAAAAGTTCGGTTACACCTCCGCTATGGAAGTGCCCCGCCTGAGCAAGATCACCCTGAACATGGGTGTGAGCGAAGCCGTGGCCGACAAGAAGGTGATGGACAACGCTGTGGCTGACCTGACCAAAATTGCTGGTCAGAAGCCCGTGGTGACCAAGGCCAAGAAGGCTATCGCAGGTTTCAAGATCCGTGAAGGCCAAGCAATTGGCTGCATGGTGACTCTGCGTGGCGTTCAAATGTACGAATTCCTGGACCGTTTCGTGACCGTGGCTCTGCCTCGCGTTCGCGACTTCCGCGGTATCTCGGGTCGTTCGTTTGATGGTCGCGGCAACTACAACGTTGGCGTTAAAGAACAGATCATTTTCCCTGAAATCGAATACGACAAAGTGGATGCTCTGCGTGGTCTGAATATCAGCATCACGACAACGGCCAAGAACGACGAAGAGTGCAAGGCACTGCTCGCGGCGTTCAAATTCCCCTTCAAGAACTGAGGTAGCGCATGGCTAAAAAAGCTTTGATCGAGCGCGAACTGAAGCGCGAAAAATTGGCTGCGAAGTTCGCTGCCAAGTACGCTGAATTGAAGGCAATCGCCGGTGACGCTAAGCGTTCCGACGAAGAGCGTGATGCAGCCCGTCTGGGTCTGCAAAAGCTGCCTCGTAACGCCAACCCCACTCGCCAACGTAACCGTTGCGAGATCACTGGTCGTCCACGTGGCACATTCCGTCAATTCGGTCTGGGTCGCGCCAAGATCCGTGAACTGGCCTTCGCTGGTGACATCCCTGGTGTCACCAAGGCCAGCTGGTAAGCAAGTAGGAGAGATACAAGATGAGCATGAGTGATCCTATCGCCGACTTGCTGACCCGTATTCGCAACGCCCAAATGGTGTCCAAAGCCACTGTGTCGGTTCCTTCATCCAAAGTGAAGGTTGCCATTGCACAAGTGTTGAAGGACGAGGGCTATGTTGACGGTTTTGAAGTCAAGACCGAAGACGGCAAGTCTGAACTCGTTATTACCCTGAAGTACTACGCCGGTCGCCCTGTGATCGAACGTATTGAACGTGTAAGCCGTCCTGGCCTGCGCGTTTACAAGGGCCGTGACGCTATTCCTCAAGTCCAAAACGGCTTGGGTGTGGCCATTGTTACCACCCCTAAGGGTGTGATGACAGATCGCAAAGCACGTGCTACCGGTGTCGGCGGCGAAGTGCTGTGCTATGTGGCCTAACAGACATTAAGGAGAAATACTGAAATGTCTCGCGTAGCTAAAGCAAATGTGACCATCCCCGCTGGCGTGGATGTGTCTATGAATGCTGAATCCATCAAGGTTAAGGGCAAGGGCGGCGAACTGTCCCAAGCTCTGAATGCTTTGGTCGTTATCAGCAATAACGAAGGCAAGCTGTCGTTTGCCCCAGTGAACGATTCCCGTGATGCTGACGCACTGGCCGGTACTTTCCGCCAGTTGGTCAACAACATGGTGAAGGGTGTAACCGAAGGCTTCGAAAAGAAGCTGAGCCTGATCGGCGTGGGTTACAAGGCTTCCGTGCAAGGTTCCAAGTTGAACCTGGCTGTAGGCTTTTCGCACCCTGTGAACTTCGAAGCCCCTCAAGGCATCACCATCACTACCCCCACTCCGACTGAAATCGTGATTAAGGGTGCTGACCGCCAAGTGGTAGGTCAGCTGGCTGCTGAGATCCGTGCCGTTCGTCCTCCTGAGCCCTACAAGGGCAAGGGCATCCGCTATGTGGATGAGAAGGTCGTGATCAAAGAGACCAAGAAGAAGTAAGGAGCTGCAATATGTTGACCAAGAAAGAGCAGCGTCTGCGTCGTGCACGCCAAACTCGTATTCGCATTGCACAGCAAGGCGTGGCGCGTTTGAGCGTGAACCGCACGAACCTCCACATCTACGCCAGCGTCTTCTCCGAAGACGGCACCAAGGTGTTGGCCACAGCTTCGACTGCCGAAGCCACTGTGCGCGCACAATTGGGCGCCTCTGGCAAGGGTGGCAACGTGGCTGCCGCCACACAAATCGGCAAGTTGATTGCCGAGCGTGCTAAGGCTGCCGGCGTTGAGAAAGTGGCTTTCGACCGCGCCGGTTTTGCATACCACGGCCGTGTGAAGGCTTTGGCAGAGGCCGCTCGCGAAGCGGGCCTGCAGTTCTAAGCGGAGCGGACAAAAATGGCAAAGTTTTCCCCCAAGGTGCAAGACGAAGGTCGTGACGACGGTCTGCGCGAAAAAATGATCGCGGTTAACCGCGTCACCAAGGTTGTGAAGGGCGGTCGTATCCTCGGCTTCGCTGCACTGACCGTGGTTGGCGACGGTGATGGCCGCATTGGCATGGGTAAGGGCAAGTCGAAAGAAGTGCCTGCAGCCGTGCAAAAGGGCATGGAAGAGTCCCGCCGCAACATGATGAAGGTTTCGCTCAAGAGCGGCTCCATCCACCACTCTGTGTTGGGTCATCATGGTGCAGCTCGCGTGGAACTCCACCCAGCTCCCAAGGGTACCGGCATTATTGCTGGCGGCCCAATGCGCGCTGTGTTCGAAGTGGTCGGTATCACCGACATCGTGGCCAAGAGCCATGGCTCTTCGAACCCTTACAACATGGTTCGCGCCACGCTCGACGCTTTGAAGAACTCCACAACTCCTTCGGAAGTGGCAGCAAAGCGCGGCAAGTCGGTTGAAGACATCTTCACCGCCTGATCGGAGTCCAGCACATGACAACACAACAAACTGTCAAGATTCAGCTGGTTCGTAGCCCCATTGGCACCAAAGAGTCGCACCGTGCGACTGTGCGTGGCCTGGGTCTGCGTAAGCTGAATAGCGTCAGCGAACTGCAGGATTCTCCTGAAGTGCGCGGCATGATTAACAAGATCGCCTACTTGGTGAAGGTTCTGTGAAAGGATTGATGATGGAACTCAATAGCATCAAGCCTGCAGAAGGCGCCAAGCACGCTAAGCGTCGCGTTGGCCGCGGTATCGGTTCCGGTCTGGGTAAGACTGCCGGTCGTGGTCACAAGGGTCAAAAATCGCGTTCGGGTGGCTACCACAAGGTAGGCTTCGAAGGCGGTCAAATGCCTTTGCAACGTCGTTTGCCTAAGCGCGGCTTCAAGTCCATGACTTTGAAGTTCAACGCTGAAGTGACATTGGCTGCTCTGGAGCAGCTGGGTCTGGCCGAAGTTGATGTCGCAGCACTGAAGCAAGCAAACTTGGTAGCTTCCAACGCCCTGGTGGTGAAGGTTATCAAGAGCGGTGAGTTGACCAAGGCTATCAAGCTGAGCGGCATTGTCGCTACAGCCGGTGCCAAGGCCGCCATCGAAGCTGCCGGTGGCAGCATCGCCTGATTAAGTTCTGAAAGAGACATCCGTGGCTACTAGCGCAGCTCAAATTGCAAAAACCGGCAAGTTTGGTGACTTGCGTCGCCGACTGGTTTTTCTGTTGCTTGCGTTGGTCGTTTACCGTATCGGGGCGCATATCCCCGTGCCGGGCATCGATCCAGCGCAGCTGCAGCAGCTGTTTAATGGCCAGCAGGGCATTCTCAACCTGTTCAATATGTTCTCGGGTGGAGCGCTCTCGCGCTTCACAGTGTTCGCACTGGGGATCATGCCGTACATTTCGGCATCGATCATCATGCAGCTGATGACGTACGTCGTCCCTACATTTGAGCAGCTGAAGAAGGAGGGTGAGGCGGGTCGTCGCAAGATTACTCAATACACCCGCTACGGCACTTTGGGCCTAGCACTCTTTCAGTCGTTGGGTATTGCCGTGGCTTTGGAAAGCTCTCCAGGTCTGGTGTTGGATCCGGGTTTTGGCTTCCGCATGACTGCGGTGGTCAGCCTGACAGCTGGCACCATGTTCCTGATGTGGCTCGGTGAGCAGATCACAGAACGTGGTCTGGGCAACGGTATTTCTATCCTGATTTTTGCTGGTATTGCCGCAGGCTTGCCTAGCTCAATCGGTGGACTGCTGGAGCTGGTTCGTACCGGTGCCATGAGCATTCTGGCCGCGATCTTTATCGTCCTCGTAGTGGCAGCAGTGACGTACTTCGTCGTGTTTGTCGAGCGTGGTCAAAGAAAGATCCTGGTGAATTACGCACGCCGCCAAGTCGGCAATAAGGTGTACGGTGGTCAGTCTTCGCACTTGCCACTGAAGTTGAACATGGCAGGTGTAATTCCTCCCATCTTTGCTTCTTCGATCATCTTGTTGCCAGCAACCGTGGTGAATTGGTTCAGTGCAGGAGAATCCATGCGCTGGTTGAAGGACATTGCATCGACACTGACCCCCGGTCAGCCGATTTATGTGATGCTCTACGCCGCCGCAATCATTTTCTTCTGTTTCTTCTATACGGCACTTGTGTTCAATAGTCGCGAGACCGCCGATAATCTGAAGAAGAGTGGTGCTTTTATCCCAGGCATTCGTCCTGGTGATCAGACCGCCCGCTACATTGACAAGATTCTGGTGCGTTTGACACTGGCTGGCGCCGTCTACATTACGTTTGTATGTCTGTTGCCTGAGTTCTTAATTCTGAAGTACAACGTTCCGTTCTACTTTGGTGGTACATCACTACTGATTATTGTGGTGGTGACCATGGACTTCATGGCGCAAGTACAAAACTACATGATGTCGCAGCAGTACGAGTCCCTTCTTAAGAAGGCCAACTTCAAGGCATCAGGTCACTGAGATATGAAGGCCATTCCTTCTGGGACATCCCAGAAGGAATCCCATAACAGGCAAGTATGAGTGCTCTACGCTTTTTCGCGGTCACAGGCAGTGTCCAGGTCGAAAAAGTGAATACGGATGCAAAGTTTTAGGAGAATGAAATGAGAGTTTCGGCTTCGGTCAAGAAAATCTGCCGCAACTGCAAGATCATCCGCCGTAAAGGCGTGGTACGCGTGATCTGCACAGACCAGCGCCATAAGCAGCGCCAGGGCTGATTGAAAGTATTAGAGGACTAATATGGCACGTATTGCTGGTATTAACATCCCGCCCCACAAGCATGCTGAAATCGGCCTGACAGCCATTTTCGGTGTTGGTCGTACGACTGCTCGCAAAATTTGCGAAGCTTGCGGTATCGATTACTCCAAGAAAATCAAAGAGTTGACTGACTCGGATCTGGAAAAGATCCGTGACGTGTTGGCTCCGATGACTCTGGAAGGTGACCTGCGTCGCGAAACAACCATGAACATCAAGCGTTTGATGGACATTGGTTGCTACCGCGGTTTCCGTCACCGTCGTGGTCTGCCTATGCGCGGTCAACGTACTCGTACCAATGCCCGTACTCGTAAGGGTCCGCGCAAAGGCGCTGCGGCACTGAAGAAATAAGGGATTGAGAGATCACTATGGCTAAGGCACAAAACAACGCTGCAGCACGCGTACGTAAGAAAGTTCGCAAGAACATTTCGGACGGCATTGCACACGTGCACGCTTCGTTTAACAACACGATCATCACTATCACCGACCGTCAAGGCAACGCTCTGTCGTGGGCTTCGTCGGGTGGCCAGGGCTTCAAGGGTTCGCGCAAGTCGACTCCTTTTGCAGCTCAGGTTGCTTCGGAAGTGGCTGGTCGCGCTGCTATCGAACAGGGCATCAAGAACCTGGACGTCGAAATCAAGGGTCCCGGTCCTGGCCGTGAATCTTCGGTTCGCGCCCTGGGTGCTCTGGGTATCCGCATCACTTCCATCGCGGACGTGACACCGGTTCCCCATAACGGCTGCCGCCCTCAAAAGCGTCGTCGTATTTAATTTTTGTAAGCCCACCGCCACCCGGGTTGTTTTATGACACCCCGGGTGGCTCCCGTGTGTAAGCACGGCAGATGACATAAAGGAAGCTCAAGTGGCACGCTATCTCGGCCCCAAGGCCAAACTCTCCCGCCGTGAAGGCACCGACCTGTTCCTGAAGAGCGCACGTCGCTCCATCGCGGACAAGGCAAAGTTCGACACCAAGCCTGGCCAACACGGTCGCACATCGGGTCAGCGTACGTCTGACTACGGTCTGCAACTGCGTGAAAAGCAGAAGGTCAAGCGCATGTACGGCGTGCTGGAAAAGCAATTCCGCCGTTACTTCGAAGCTGCTGACCAGAAGAAGGGCAACACTGGCGCGAACCTGCTGGGTCTGCTGGAAACTCGTCTGGACAACGTGGTCTACCGCATGGGCTTCGGCTCTACACGTGCTGAAGCACGTCAGTTGGTATCCCACAAGGCCATCACTGTGAACGGTCAATCCGTAAACATCGCTTCGTACCTGGTTAAGGCCGGTGACGTGGTTGCTGTGCGCGAAAAGTCCAAGAAGCAAGCCCGTATTGTTGAAGCCCTGCAATTGGCTCAACAAGTTGGCTTCCCCGCTTGGGTGGAAGTTAGCCTGGACAAGGCTGAAGGTACTTTCAAGCAAGTGCCTGACCGCGACCAGTTCGCAGCTGACGTCAACGAATCGTTGATCGTCGAGTTGTACTCGCGTTAATAGTCCCGGTTAATTTATTAACCAACCCCGTCCCTAAACCGCGAGGCATCGCGGTTTAGGTGCTTCACCAGCCTTACCGGTGTAACGAGCCGGGGGTATTGAGAGGAAGTCTGCATGCAAACAAATCTGCTGAAACCCAAGACGATTAATGTTGAGCAGCTTGGCCACAACCGTGCCAAGGTAACGCTGGAGCCTTTTGAGCGTGGCTATGGCCATACGCTGGGCAATTCCCTGCGCCGCGTTTTGCTGTCGTCCATGGTGGGTTATGCAGCGACGGAAGTCACGATTGCCGGCGTGCTGCATGAGTACTCGTCCATCGATGGCGTGCAAGAAGATGTGGTCAACATCCTCCTGAACCTCAAGGGCGTGGTGTTCAAGTTGCATAACCGCGACGAAGTGACTTTGAGTCTGCGCAAAGATGGCGAAGGCGTGGTGACCGCGCGCGACATCCAGACTCCCCATGACGTTGAGATCATCAATCCAGATCACGTGATTGCCAACCTGTCGCAAGGCGGCAAGCTGGACATGCAGATCAAGGTAGAACAAGGCCGTGGCTATGTGCCCGGTAATGTGCGCCGCTACGGTGACGAGTCGACCAAGTCGATCGGCCGCATTGTGCTGGATGCATCGTTCTCGCCTGTTCGTCGCGTGAGCTACACCGTGGAATCTGCACGTGTAGAGCAGCGTACCGATCTGGACAAGCTGGTTGTTGAAATCGAAACCAACGGCGCAATCAACGCTGAAGACGCAGTGCGCGCATCCGCCAAGATTTTGGTGGAGCAACTGGCTGTGTTTGCTCAGCTGGATGGCGAATTTGGCGAAGGTGGCATCCTGCAAGCTGGCGGCAGCCGCACCAGCGCGCAAACGTTCGATCCTATCTTGCTGCGTCCTGTGGACGAGCTGGAGCTGACCGTGCGTTCCGCAAACTGCTTGAAGGCAGAAAACATTTACTACATCGGTGATCTGATTCAGCGCACCGAGAACGAGCTGCTCAAGACTCCTAACCTGGGTCGCAAGTCGCTCAACGAAATCAAGGAAGTCTTGGCTTCCCGCGGTCTGACTCTGGGCATGAAGCTCGAGAACTGGCCACCAGCAGGCCTGGAAAAGCGTTAATTCGCGACTTCAAGCTATAATCGCTGGCTCTTTACCTGCAAGGGTAGAGAGCCAGTTATTTTTCACATAAGTGCACCGAGCGGTACCTGATTACGGCCACTCGACCAAACTACCTAAAAGGAAAGCACCATGCGTCACGGCAACGGACTCCGTAAACTGAATCGTACTTCTTCGCACCGCAAGGCGATGCTGCAGAACATGATGAATTCTTTGATCGAACACGAAGCGATCAAGACCACTGTGCCTAAGGCCAAGGAACTGCGCCGCGTGATCGAGCCTATGATCACTTTGGCCAAGGTTGACACCGTGGCTAATCGCCGCTTGGCATTTGACCGTCTGCGCGACCGCGACAGCGTCACCAAGCTGTTCAACGTGCTGGGCCCCCGCAACGCAAAGCGTCCTGGCGGCTACACACGTATCCTGAAGATGGGTTTCCGCGTTGGTGACAATGCGCCCATGGCTTTCGTGGAACTGGTTGAGCAAGCTGAAGAAGCGCAAACACAAGCTGCAGAATAATTCTGTGCTATAATTTGGAAATACCGCGAGGTGGAGCAGTCTGGTAGCTCGTTGGGCTCATAACCCAAAGGTCGTTGGTTCAAATCCGGCCCTCGCAACCAAATCAAAAACCCTGTTGAAGCAATTCAACAGGGTTTTTTGTTGTCTGTTGCGTTGCTGAATGAGTTTGAACATTCAAGAGGCGCCCAGCATGTGCAGTTGCGCAGGCGCCGGGGTAGAGTTTCACGGGTAGACGGTGTGCTAAAAATCTTCAGTGCCAGCAGTACGGGCGAAACCATGCCAGATGCTGGGCGTTTTCTCAAGCCCTGCAACGATGGGCAGTTGCTGCCAAAATGACGCCCCCTGTTAGATATGGCAGCTACAAAGCAATAGCTAGCAACGCTTGTCAAATAAGGTTTGTAGATAGTTTTGTATCTGAAAACCTTATCTCACAAGCGCTAGCAGCTCATTTTTTGTGAGAGCTGCCTTCGGTTGAAATTTCGCATGCACATCCTTCCACATACAACGCTGGGTATTGACTTCGGCACCTCCAATTCCGCCATGGCATGGCGCACCGCAGGCCACACGGCCCAGCTGGTGCCGCTGGAAGGGCGTGCCGCAGCAATGCCTACGGCGCTGTTCTTTAACTACGAAGACCGCACCACGCACTATGGACGCAATGCCATGCACCAGTATCTGGTGGGTGAAGAGGGGCGCTTGATGCGATCGCTCAAAAGTCTTCTGGGTAGCAGCTTGCTGCAAGATAAAACAGCGGTGCACGGCAAGCTGGTGAGCTACCAGGATGTGATCGCCATGTTCCTGAAGCATTTGGCACAACAGGCGCAGCAGCACATGGGCGGTATGCCTGAACGTGTTGTGCTGGGCCGTCCCGTGCATTTTGTAGATGGCAACCCAGAGCGCGATGCGCAAGCGCAAGCCTCTTTGCAAGCTGCCGCGCATACGGCAGGTTTTCAAGACGTCGCTTTTCAGCTGGAGCCCATTGCTGCGGCGCTGGACTATGAGCAGCGGCTGAGTGAGGAAGCGTGCATTTTGGTGGTGGACATTGGCGGTGGTACGTCTGACTTCACCGTGGTGCGCCTGGGGCCGCAGCATGCGGGCAAGCGGGATCGCACACAAGATATTCTGGCGACGACAGGCGTGCACATTGGGGGGACGGACTTTGACCACAAGCTCAACGTTGCGCAGGTGCAGCCTTTGCTGGGCCTGGGCCACCAAGGGCCTTCGGGTCGAGAAGTGCCCAGCCGCACCTTTTATGACCTGTCGACCTGGCATTTGATTCAGTGGCTCTACAGCCCCAAGGCGCTGCGCGATGCTGAGGCGATGCGCAATGACTACAGCGATCGCAGCCTGCACGCACGGCTGATGCGTGTATTGCAGGAGCAGGCGGGCCACCGTGTGGCGGATGCGGTGGAACAAGGCAAGATCAGCGCGTCCAGCACGGCAGCCACCGCTGCACTGGATTTGGGCTGGCTGGAGGCCGGACTGGCGGCGCAGATCACGCCCGAAGGTTTGGCCCAGCATTTGCAGCTGCTGCTGGCTGATGTAGTCAAGTGTGCCCAGGAATGCGTGCAGGCCGCAGGCCTGCAAAAAAACCAGGTGACGGCTTTGTACCTGACGGGTGGCTCTTCAGCGTTGCAAACCTTGCGTGATGCACTGGGTGTGGCTTTCCCCGGCGTGCCTCAAGTAGCGGGTGATTTGTTTGGTGGCGTAGCTTCTGGACTGGCCTACGCATAAGGGCCACTCCGCGGCTTCTGGGGTGCCGTTATTGCCCGTATGCCTGCTTGCGCACCATGCGTACTGTCTGCGGCGTATTAAACCTCGTATGAGGCGCAAACTTGTGGCTGGCTGAGCCGCGGTAGCAGCACTCAGTCGGAATCAGCACACTCGCGAGGCAGCATCGTTACAAGGCAGGTGGTGACAAATGACCTCCACTGTGCCTGCCTTGCAAGGTATGCCAAATCTGAAAGGCGTGCTCAGTTGAACACTGGCTGAGTACGCGTTAGCTGCTACTTCAGCGGTTACTCGTCTTGAGCTTCGCGTTTGATCTCCAAAGCGCGGTCATACAGAGTGTTGCGGCTGGCACCCGTGATGTCGGCGGCCAGTTTGACTGCAGTTTTGGTGGGCAGCTCGGCCAGCAGCAGGCGCAGCACGCGTTCGCCTTCACCGCTTTCCTGCTGCACCTCCACGGGGTGCAGTACCACCACAAATTCGCCTTTGATGCGTGTGGCATCCGCATCCAGCCAGGCTGCTACATCGTGTGCGGCGTGGGTGGTGATTTGTTCAAACTGCTTGGTGATCTCGCGCGCCAGCGTGACCTTGCGTGTACCAAGTACCGCCAGGGCCTTGGCCATGTCCTGGATGCGGTGTGGCGCTTCCAGCAGTACGACGCAGCGTGCCTCATCGGCCAGTTTTTGTACGCAGGTTTGGCGCTCAGCGTTCTTGGTGGGCAAGAAGCCGGCAAATACAAAGCCACCATCGGTCTGACCGGGTGGCACACAGCCGGCAACGCTCAGGGCGCTGGTGATACTGCTGGCGCCGGGCAGTGGGATGCTGCGCAAACCATGGGCTGCCAGCGCAGCGCACAGGCGTGCACCGGGGTCGCTGACGCCGGGGGTGCCCGCATCACTCACATAGGCAATGCGTTGACCTTGCTGCAGGCGCGCAATGATGCCTGCAGCGGCCTCGGCCTCGTTGTGCTGGTGCACGGCCAGCAACTGGCTGCCAGAGCGCTCCAGTCCGTAAGAGCGCAGCATGCCCTGGGTGTGGCGGGTGTCTTCGCAGGCAATGGCATCGACCATCTGCAGCACATGCAAAGAGCGCAGCGAGATATCGGCCAGGTTGCCGATGGGCGTGGCCACGACGTACAGTGTGCCCTGGGGATAGTTTTGGGTGGCAGCGGCTTCACGCGCTGCCGTCAATGCCGAAACGAAAGAGGCGCTCAATGTTCTTCCTTGGGAAAAAGCCGCCAGCCGTTCCTCCAGCGATCAATGCACAAGCGCGTGGCCGTGCAGGGGAGGATCAGGCCTTGGCCTATTTGCAGGCGCAAGGCCTGCAGTTAATTGCCCGCAATTATCGGACGCCCGGGCGCGGAGGGGGTGAGATCGATTTAATCCTGCAAGAAGCCGATGGCACCGTGGTGTTTGTGGAGGTGCGCAGCCGCAGCCATGCGGGTTTTGGTGGGGCAGGTGGCAGCATCGGGCATGCCAAGCGCCAGCGCATTGTGTTGGCCGCGCAGCATTGGTTGCTTCACCGTGGAGTGCAGGCAGCCTGCCGTTTTGATGTGGTACTGATTGATGCAGAGCGCCAGCAATGGCTGCGTGCAGCCTTTGATGTCAGTTAGGTGGCGGAACTATGTAGAGATGTCTCAGTCAGATGCGGTGTTAACCGAACGCTACAAAATCTGAGAAAGCACGCAGTTATCATCAGCACTCCATGCTTGAGCAACAAATCCAACAGCATTTCATCGACAGCGCCGACTTGAAGTACCAGTCCGCGCAGACGTTGAGTTTGCCCATCTCTTCGGCCGTTCAGGCCTTGCTGGCCTGTATCACAGGCGGAGGCAAAATTTTGGCCTGCGGGTCGGGGGCATCTGCCAACCAGGCGCAGATGTTTGCCAGTCTGTGTGTGAGCGGCTTTGAACGCGATCGCCCAGAGTTGGCGGCCCTGGCACTGACCTCAGATAGCGGCTTTCTCAGCGCAGGCTCTGGGGCTGCGAATTTATCGAACCACTACGTGGCGCGGCAGGTCCGGGCACTGGGCCAGGCCAGCGATGTGCTGCTGGTCATCTCTATTAGCGGCCATGAAAGCAGCATGCTGGAGGCCGTAGAAGCCGCCCATGAGCGCGACATGATGGTGGTGGTGCTGACAGGACATACCGGAGGGGCATTGGCCGGACGTGTGCGGGAGACCGATGTGCTCATTTGTGTACCCCACGAACGGCCAGCACGTGTGCGCGAAGTGCATGACTTGGTACTCAACTGCCTGTGCGATGGTGTTGATACCCAATTACTAGGCGAACAGGAGTCGTAATGAAAGAACAGTGGCGTCGAACAGGTTTGGCCATCGTGGCTGCGGGCATGCTGGTGGGGAGCCTGTCGGCTTGCGTGCCATTGCTGGTGGGCGGCGGCGCGGTGACGGGTGCATTGGTGGCATCTGACCGCAGAACTTCCGGCATGTACCTGGAAGATCTGCGTATCGAGCAAAAGGCGGCGTCTTTGCTCAGAGATGTTCTGAACAATGGCGAGCGCGTCAGCGTCACCAGCTTTAACCGTTTGGTGCTGCTGACTGGAGAGGTACGTACCGCTGCTGAAAAAGCACAGGTAGAGCGCATTGTGGCGGGCGTTGAAAACGTGCGCAGCGTGATCAATGAGCTGGAGGTGGTGCCCTTTATCTCTTCTATCGGCCAGCGCAGCAAAGACACGTTCATTACCAGCAAGGTCAAGGCCAGCATTTTGGATGCCAAGGACTTGCAGGCCAACACCATCAAGGTGGTGACAGAGATGAATGTGGTTTACCTGATGGGCATCCTGACACCGCGCGAAGCCAAGCGTGCTGCAGAAATTGCACGCGGTGTGAACGACGTGCGCAAGGTAGTGCGTGTGTTTGAGACGATCACGGAAGAGGAGCTGGTCAGCTACCGAACCAGTCCGGCGCCCGTTGAGCAAGACCCCGCCGCCCAGAACTAAAAGGCAGGACGTAAAAAAAGCCCGGCATTGCCGGGCTTTTTTTGTAATGATTGCCGTGGTTACATGATGCGAAAGTGCTCAGTGCCAGCGGCCAGATCGGTGTTTTTGACGCGTTTGCTGTGCAGCTTGATTTGCAGGCGCAGGTCGTTGACGGAGTCTGCACTGCGCAGCGCATCTTCGTACATGACGGCACCGCTTTCATACAGCTCAAACAGCGATTGGTCAAAGGTCTGCATGCCCAGCTCACGGCTGCGCTTCATGATTTCCTTGATCTCCACCACATCTCCCTTGGCGATCAGGTCAGAGATCAAGGGGGTGTTGAGCAAAACTTCCAGGGCGGCCACGCGGCCTTTGCCATCTTCACGGGGCAGCAGGCGCTGAGAAATCATGCCCCGCAGGTTGAGTGACAAGTCCATGAGCAGTTGCTCGCGGCGTTCTTCCGGGAAGAAGTTCACGATGCGGTCCAGCGCCTGATTGGCACTGTTGGCATGCAGTGTTGCCAGACACAGGTGACCGGTTTCAGAGAACACCACAGCATGTTCCATGGTTTCGCGGTCTCGAATTTCTCCCATCAAGATCACATCCGGGGCCTGGCGCAGCGTGTTCTTGAGGGCTGCCTCCCAGCTGTCCGTGTCCAGACCCACTTCGCGCTGCGTGATGATGCAGTTCTTGTGGGGGTGCACAAACTCAATCGGGTCCTCGATGGTGATGATGTGCCCTTGGGAATGCTCGTTACGCCAGTCCACCATGGCAGCCAAAGAGGTGGACTTACCAGAGCCTGTCGCACCGACAAAGATGCACAGACCACGCTGGGTCATCGCCACCTCTTTGAGCACTTGTGGCAGGCCCATGGAGTCAATGGAGGGAATAGTTGCCGGAATGGTTCGCAGCACCAGACCAACACGGCCTTGCTGGATAAAAGCGTTGGCACGAAAGCGGCCAATGCCTGCAGGCGAGATCGCAAAATTGCACTCTTTGGTGCGCTCAAACTCTGCCACCTGCTTGTCGCTCATGATGGAGCGCGCCAGTGACATCGTGTGTGCGGCCACCAAGGGCTGGTCCATCAGGCGGGTGACCTTGCCATCGACCTTGATGGCGGGCGGAAAATCTGCCGTGATAAACAAGTCACTGCCCTTGCGGGCCACCATGAGCTTGAGGAGGTCGTTAATAAATTTACTGGCCTGGTCGCGTTCCATGTCGCTGTCTCCAATAGCCGGGGTTAACCGGGGAAGTTTTCAGGCGACTTGGCCTTGCCACGTGCCTCTGCGGCGCTGATGACGTTGCGCCGCACCAGTTCTGTAAGGTTCTGATCCAAGGTCTGCATGCCCGCATTGCTACCGGTCTGAATAGCGGAATACATCTGTGCAACTTTGCCTTCGCGAATCAGGTTGCGGATAGCGCTGGTGCCCAGCATGATTTCATGGGCTGCCACGCGGCCACTGCCATCCTTGGTTTTGCACAGCGTCTGTGAGATCACCGCCTGCAGCGATTCAGACAGCATGGCGCGGACCATTTCTTTCTCTTCTGCCGGGAACACGTCGATCACACGGTCAATGGTTTTGGCGGCGCTGGAGGTGTGCAGCGTTCCAAACACCAGGTGACCCGTTTCAGCGGCAGTCATGGCCAGGCGGATGGTTTCCAGGTCACGCATTTCACCTACCAAAATGCAGTCCGGGTCTTCGCGCAAAGCAGAGCGCAAAGCGGAGGAAAAGGAATGCGTCATGGGTCCAACTTCGCGCTGGTTGACCAGACATTTCTTTGAATCGTGCACGAATTCAATGGGGTCTTCCACCGTCAGGATATGCCCGTGCTGGTTATTGTTCAGGTAGTCCACCATGGCCGCCAGCGTGGTTGACTTGCCCGAGCCTGTGGGGCCTGTGACCAGTACCAGCCCACGGGGTTTAAGGGCCAGATCAGCAAGAATCTTGGGCGCATTCAAATCCTCAAGGGTGAGGATTTTGCTGGGAATCGTGCGGAAAACGGCCGCCGAGCCGCGGTACTGATTGAACGCATTCACACGAAAGCGTGCCAGCCCTGCAATTTCGAACGAGAAATCCACCTCCAGATTCTCTTCATAGGCTTTGCGCTGTCCGTCCGTCATGATGTCGTAGACCATGGCGTGGACCGTTTTATGGTCCAGTGGCTCTACGTTGATGCGGCGCACGTCACCGTGCACACGAATCATGGGCGGCAAGCCTGCCGACAGGTGCAAGTCCGATGCTTTGTTCTTGACGCTGAATGCCAGCAGGGTGGTAATGTCCACAGCAGTTTTCCCTCTCTAGGTGTCGCGTTCGCTGCAGCGACGCTTTTTATGGGCGACTTCATGTCAGCGGTTTGGCTGGTTTGGTACGCTCGACAAGATTATGACCACGATTGCAAACAAGCTACAAAGCGTTCGCGCGCAGATTGCCGACACATGTCAAAAGTGCGGCATACAGCCCACAGCCGTGGCATTGCTGGCGGTCTCTAAAACCTTTCCTGCCGAGGCGGTCCGTGAAGCGGCCTTGGCGGGGCAGCGTGCTTTCGGAGAGAACTACATCCAAGAGGGCGTTGAAAAGATCGCCGCCGTGCGCGCCATGAAAGATGTGCCACCGCTGCAGTGGCATTGCATTGGCCCGATTCAAAGCAACAAGACCAAGCTGGTCGCGCAGCATTTTGACTGGGTGCACACCGTTGACCGTGAGAAGGTCGCGCAGCGCTTGAGCGAGCAGCGCCCTGATGATCTGGCACCGCTGCAAGTGTGCATTCAAGTGAACGTGGATGGCGGGGCCACCAAGTCCGGTTGCTCGCCGCAAGAAGCGCTGGCTCTGGCCCAGACGATTGCGCAATTGCCGCGCTTGCAGCTGCGCGGGGTGATGAGCATTCCTGACCCGCAGGGCTCGGACGAAGCCATGCTGGCCATTCATCGCAAGGTGGTGCAGGTGTTTGAAAGCATCCGCGCCTCAGGCATTGCTGGTTCAGCGCAGATCGATACGGTCAGTCTCGGTATGACGGCTGACATGCACACCGCGATTGCTGCTGGCAGCACCATGGTGCGCGTAGGCAGCGGTATTTTTGGTGTGCGCGATTACAGCGCCAAAACCTGAGGCCCTGCGGCAGTTGATGTGGCACAAGCACGAGCCAGTGTTTGCCCGTGTTGTGTATACAAAAGATGTGAACACACTCGCTCAGAAAAAGGCGGCATGCTAAGCTGGATTCCATAGATAAGGCAGTGAATGACTGCCGAAAATTTGGAGAAACCATGCCCGGACTTTTGCCTGATATCGATCCAGATGGACTGCTGGAATTTTCGGTGGTCTACACCGATCGTGCGCTCAACCACATGTCCAAACGCTTTACCGGCGTAGTGCAAGACATTCTGGGTACCCTCAAAGAGGTGTACAACGCTCACACCGCCGTACTGGTGCCCGGCAGCGGCACGTTTGGCATGGAAGCCGTGGCACGCCAGTTTGCCAACGGTGAAAAGGTGCTGATCGTGCGCAATGGCTGGTTCAGCTATCGCTGGACGCAGATTTTTGACACCGGCAACTTTGGCCTGGGTGGCGGTGCCGTGGTCTGCAAGGCACGCAAGCAAGGCGCTGGCAGCCAGGACCCGTGGGCACCGTGTGCAGCGCAAGATGTGGCTGCGGCCATTCGTGCAGAAAAACCCAAGGTGGTGTTTGCCCCCCATGTAGAAACTGCCAGCGGCATCATGCTGCCTGACGACTACATCCGCACCATCAGCGATGCCGCCCACGAAGTCGGAGCCTTGATGGTGCTGGACTGCGTGGCCTCTGGTGCCATGTGGGTGGACATGGTCAAGACGGGTGTGGATGTGCTGATCTCGGCCCCCCAAAAGGGCTGGAGCAGCTCACCCTGCTGCGCCATGGTGATGCTGTCTGAGCGTGCACGGCAGGCCATTGACGGCACGCAAAGCTCTAGTTTCTCGTGCGATTTGAAAAAGTGGATGCAAATCGCCGAAGGCTACGAAAAAGGCATGCACGCCTACCACACCACCATGCCCACCGATGCACTGGTGCGCCTGCGCGATGTGATGCTGGAGACCCGTACCTACGGCTTTGCCAAAGTGCGCCAAGCGCAAATCGAGCTGGGTGACAAAGTGCGTGCGCTGCTGGAATCACGTGGTTTCCCCAGCGTGGCAGCAGAAGGCTTCAAGGCACCGGGTGTGGTAGTCAGTTACACCACGGACGCCGGCATTCAAAGTGGCAAGAAGTTCATGGAAGTCGGTTTGCAAACCGCCTCGGGTGTGCCGCTGCAGTGTGACGAAGGGCCAGACTTTCAAACTTTCCGTATTGGTTTGTTTGGTCTGGACAAATGGCACAACGCTGATCGCTCGGTGGGCCACCTGCGCACTGCGCTGGATGCCATTGGTGTGCCGCCAGCCAAGGCATGATGGCGGCTTTCTGTGCAATGAAAGTGCCACCCATGAAAACACCATTCTTTGTGATTGCCGCCGCCAGCCTGATGGCCTGGGGCGCGGCCCATGCCGCCCCCGAAACCACCGCCAGTGGCTTGATCTACGAAGTCATTACCGAAGGCAAGGGCGCACAGCCCAAGGCCACGGATACCGTGCGCGTGCACTATCGCGGCTGGTTTCCAGAAACGGGCAAAGAGTTTGACAGCTCGATTGCGCGCGGTGAACCCATCGACTTTCCGCTGAACCGCGTCATTCCCTGCTGGACCGAAGGGGTGCAAAAGATGAAGGTGGGCGGCAAAGCCAAACTCACGTGCCCACCCGCCATTGCCTACGGCAGCCGTGGCGCAGGGCGCGCCATTCCACCCAACGCCACGCTGAACTTTGAGGTGGAACTGCTGGGCGTGCAAGGTAAGTGAAAATCTAAAAAATGAGCTGTTAGCGCTTATGTAGATTGATTTTTAGATATAAAACACCTTGAAATCACCTGTCGTAAAGCGCTGATAGCTCATTTAATTGATGATCTGACGCAATCAAAAAAGGGAGGCTTAGCCTCCCTTTTGGATTGCAGATGTACTGCAGTGCTTAGAACTCGTAGGTACCGGACACCCACAAGCGGCGGCCTTCTTGCGGGTTGCGATAGCGATTGCTGTAGGTGATGGTTGTGGGGGCGGATCGGTAAGAGCCGTAGTCGATAAAGTTCTTGTTGAACAGGTTGTAAATCGCGGCGTTCAACGCGAACTTTGGTGTCACCTGGTAGCTGCCGCCAAGGTGGAATTGGGTGTAGGCCTTGTAGTCACCCAATGCTTGGGTGGCCAGATCGGTGGCAGGGTTGCCTCGGTAACGCTCGCTGCGATATTCGGCACGTACCCATGCGTTCCATTGCGTAGTGGGCTTCCAGTCCAGACGCAGATTAAGGGCGTGCTTGGGAGTGTCTGTCAAAGGCTGGCCTGCATTAACACCACTCTTTTGTTCACTCTTGGTGTAGGTGTAGTTGGCGTTGGTGCTCCATGCTTTATTGATGGTGTAACGGCCAGTCAGCTCTACGCCCCGTGTGACAGCGCTATCAATATTGATGGATTGACCGAATTCAGCAATGGTGGGCCAATTGCCAACATTCACACAACCCGGCAAGTTAGGGCTGGGTGTGTAGGTGCAGTTGGGGACAGGATCGCCAGTGGAAATCTTGTCTTTGAACTTGTTGTGGAACAAGGTGATGCCGCCTGCAAAGCGCTGCTGTGCATCGTCAAAATGGATGCCAAGTTCCGTACTGCGGCTCGTTTCTGGCTTCAGGTCTGGGCTGCCAAGCAGCGGTAACGCACCTTGCCGGCCAAATCCATAGATGCCGGGTGTCAATTGCTCTAGTTTTGGTGTTCGGTAGCCATTGCTCACTCCACCTTTGACTGTCCACTGTGGTGTAGCAGTCCACACACCATAGGCGCGTGGGCTGACCTTGCTGCCAAACTCGCTATGGTGGTCGTAACGTGCGCCCAGCGTCAGTTTGAAGGTGTCGGCCAGGCTCCATTCGTCTTCGGCAAACAGCGCTTTTTGGGTGAACTCCCACTTGCCTTCCGTAGAGACGCCATCAATCATCTCGGCCTCCATCCACTGCCCGCCAATGGTGGTCAGGTGGTTGCCCCATGGCATCACTAATTTGGAGTCCAGCACTTTGCTGGTGCTCTCCAAGGTACGAGGCAAGCCTGCGCCCGGAAGGCCTGCACCTCCCAGAGAGAGCGGGTTGATACGGCCAATCGTTTCGGTGGTGTTTTCCATGTAGCTGGTGTCCCATACACCGAAGCCATAGCGCCCAGTGTGGGCCAAACTCCATTGGTCACGGTTGAACTTTTGCTCGGGGCCGTAGCCGCCACGAGCACCCAGGGTGCCCATTTGTCCGCGTGAGTTGTCGTAGGTCTGGCGGCCAGTTTCCACATCCAGAATGATGTCGTGCTGGCGGTTGGGCGTGAATGCCAAGCGGGCGCCAAAGGTATTGATGTCTGATTTGACGGGGTTAGATCCCATCGTCGGCACGATGAGTGTGCCGTTGTGATTGATGTAGCTGATGTCTGCTGCTTCGCGGTGCTGGGTGCTGCCACGCAATGCCAAGCCCAGCACATCTTGCTTGATGGGACCGCTCAGATAGAACTTGCCGCCATAGGTGTCACCAAAAGCGGACTCTTGCTGCAAAGATCCATCTACGGTGATGGAGCCACCCCAGGTCTTGCTGACCTTGCGAGTGATGATGTTGATCACGCCGCCCATGGCGTCTGAGCCGTACAGCGTGGACATGGGGCCACGAATGACTTCAATACGCTCAATTGCTGAAACGGGAGGAATGAAGCTGGTTTGTGTGCCGCCAAAGTCATTGGGGGTGACATTGCCAGCGGCATTCTGGCGGCGGCCATCAATCAGGATCAGCGTGTAATCCGCACCCATGCCACGAATGCTGATGTTCGGGCCACCCGTTTTATCGGTTCCCGCGCCGACGTCTACGCCTTCCACATCTTCCAGCGCCTGCGCCAAGTTGCTGACGCGCTTTTCTTCCAGCTGTTTGCGGGTGATAACAGTAATAGACGCTGGCGCTTCCTTGATGTCTTGCTCAAAACCCGAGGCAGAAACCACCACTTCAGACATGGTCTGGGTGGCTTGCTGGGCGCTGGCAGAGGCGCATGCTGCGGCAGCCAAGGCCAGCAAGGTGGGCCGAATCAAGAATGGAGATGAAATTTTAGACATGGCAATTTCTGCCAGGTGGCCTGGCTTCTAAAGGATGGAGAAATTGGGGCTGCGATGCGACGTGATCGCGCAGGCTATGTCCGAGTTATGAATTTTTGTATGGACGTTGGATTCCTTGATTATCGCGTTACGAATGTGAATACTTCTCAATAAGACCTTGTTTTACTTGGTTTGTTGCATGAAACAAACGATCGGCAGATCACTGCCACCATGCCTTTCACAAGCACTGTTCCTACCTTGATCGGGTATCGAGCGCCTGCACTGGCGCGGTTTGAAGGGCTTAGGCTAGGCAGGGCAAGGAGATTGCCGGATGCCTCAAGGCCAGACTGTTTCTGTCGAACTACGCCGCGCCAAGCGCTGGGCCGGGGTGCTGCTCATCGCGGTATCGATGGTGTTTGTGTCTACCCATTTTTTTCCTGCCACGTGGGGCGTGCGCTGCATCAAAGCGATGGCCGAGGCCGCCATGGTGGGCGCGCTGGCCGACTGGTTTGCCGTGACGGCGCTGTTCCGGCGCATTCCTTTGCCACTGGTGGGGCGGCACACGGCCATCATTGAGCGCAACAAAGATCGCATTGGCCAGAACCTGGCGCACTTTGTGCGCGATAAATTTCTGGATGCGCCTTCCCTGATTGCGCTGATGCGCCAGCACGACCTGGCACAGCACATGGCGCAGTGGCTGCTGGAGCCGCGCAATACCCAGTTGCTCGGGCAGCAGCTGGCTCGCATGGCCGCAGGTGCTTTGGAGATGGTGCAAGACAGGCAAGTGGAGCGCTGGCTCAAGCGCACGGTGCGCAGCGCCCTGACGCAGGTCGACCTGAGCCAGTCGATGGCCACGGTGCTGTCTGCCTTGACGCACAAAGGGCAGCACCAGGCGGTGCTGGATGATGTGCTTGTCAAAATTTCGGAGGTGCTGCGTGAAGAGCGCTCACGCACTTTCATGGCAGAAACAATCGTGCAATGGCTCAAGCGAGAGCATCCGCTCAAGGAGAAGCTGCTGCCCACGGACTGGCTCAGCGACAAAGGCGCGGATGTGATGGCTGAGGCTATTGATAGCGTGCTGGCCGATATGGCGCACAACCCGCAGCACCGTTTGCGTGAGGCGTTTGATCGCCAGTTGCTGCAGTGGATTGAACGGTTAAAGCACGACCCCGCATATGCAAAAAGGGGCGAGCAGATTCGCCATTACATGCTGCACGATGAAAAAATGTCCAGCTACCTGCACAACCTTTGGAGCCGCATGCGCAGCAAGCTGCAGGCAGACCTAGGCAATGAGCATTCACGGGTGGCGCGCAGGCTGGCGGGGGCAGGGCAGTGGCTGGGGCAGTCGCTGGCGCAAGACGCCGCATTGCGTGCATCGATGAACGAGCGGCTGGAGCGCTGGGCGCATAGTCTGGCTCCTGACGTTTCACAGTTCATTGCCAAGCATATTCAAGACACTGTGCAGCGCTGGGATGCCAAGGAGCTGTCTGCGCTGGTGGAGCAGCATATTGGCAGAGATTTGCAGTTCATTCGCATCAATGGCACCTTGGTGGGCGGTGCGATTGGGCTGCTGCTTTTCTTGATGGGCGTCTGGCTGGGACCTGCACCGGCTGCGCTGTAGTACAGGCAGGCACGGTGTGCAGATCATGGGCCTGGCGCTCATGCATGGCCGGCCAAGATGGCGTGTTTCAGGTGCAGCGGCCATGGCAACGCCGCATTAAAAAAGCCTGCTGCGCAGGCAGCAGGCTTTCAGGCATCGCACAGTCAAGAGTCTGTGGCAGCGTGTCGCTTAGAAGCGACCGGTGATCGACGCATAGTATGCGCGGCCCAGTTCGTTGTAGGAAGCGGCACCAGCGCCGGAGCTGTTGGACTCGCGCAGCAGACGCTTGTCGGCCAGATTGGTGATACCGAAGTTCAGCGAATAGTCCTTGCTCAGCTTGTACTGGGCACCGATGCCAAACAGCGCATAGGCACCGATTTCCTGCAACTGGTTGCCTGTAGACACTGCACCGCCGGTTTGCACGGTGCGTGGCTCTTGGCGTCCATAGAACGTGGCGTTCAACTGGGTCGAGAAGACATCGTTAACTTGCCAGTCCAGCGTGGAGTTGACGGTGTACTTGGGAATCACGGACAGAGGCTGGTTATTTTCCTTGTTGTGGTTCTTGAGCATGTAGGTGAAGTTGTTCACCAGCTTCAGGCGGCTGCCATCCTTTCCATCCAGAGGAAGGGTCAGGTTACCCTCAACCCCCTTGACGATGGCCTGGCTGGCATTCATCCACTGGAAGACCTGCGATGTACCGACCACGATGGGGGTGCCATCGTTCATCTCGGAGTAGATCTTGTTCTTGTAGTCGTTCTGGAAGTAGCTCAGGCTGGCGTCCAGACCGTTGTGGTTGGAGTAGGCAAGTCCCAGCTCTTTGTTGACACTGATTTCTGCCTCCAGATCCGGGTTGCCGACAATGTAGCAACCAGCTCCCATATTGGGCGAACTGACCGGGCAGCCATTGCCACGGGTGTAGTACAGATAGTTCTTGTTGGTCTGGTACAGATTGGGCGCCTTGAACGCCCGTGCAATACCGCCCTTGACCTGCCAGCTGTCATTGACCTGGTAGCTGGCATTCAGGCTGGGGCTCCAGTTGTTGCCGGACTGGCTGTGGTGGTCGAAACGCACACCGGGAGTCAGGATCAGGTTCTGGACGGGCTCAAAGTTGTCTTCAACGAACAGTGCAAAGTTTTGCGCATCCGATTTGCCGCTGCGTTCGCCAGCGCTTCCGACCAGACCGCCAATATTGTTGCCACCCGTGCCAGTGCCCTGTGCCATGGCTGCGGCGTCATTGAGCTTTTCGTTGCGGTACTCGAAACCGCTGGTCAGCATGTGGGTAGTGCCGCCCAGTTTGAGCGGGGTGTTGACTTCACCTGTCAGGAAATAGTTGCCCAGTTTGGACGAGACTTTGTCGTCACCGCTGGTAATCGAGCCTTCTGGGCCGCCTGCCAGGCCGACTGGGTTTTGCCAGCGGCGGGTGTTTTCATACTGGAACAGCAAGCGCGAAGTACCCCAGTCCCAGGTGCCGCGGTGGGCCAGGCCAATGGTGTTGCGGTTGGTGCGATTGGTTTCTTCGCCAATCAGCGACTGGCGGATGGGGGCGTTGGCATCAATGCTGACCGGGGTTTCACCCGCGTAGATGTTGGTCTGGCGGCTGGCTCCCAGCTCCAGCTCCAGCACTTGGCGGGGCGTCAGGTCCCAGCGCAGCAAGGCATTGATGTCTTTGTTGTTGACACCTTCACGGCCTGCGGGCGCAATCACCGATGTGGTGTTGGATGTGCGGTTCAGATCGGGGCTGTCTGCATCGGTCTTGGCCATATTGCCAAAGAGGCGAAAGGACAGGTTCTCTGCCAGAGGGCCAGACAGGTTAAAGCTGCTGCGCTTGGTGTCGCCTTCGTTGGAGTCTTCCTGGAACTTGCCGTAGACCGTAACGGAGCCTTGCAGCTTGTCTGTGGGCTTCTTGGTGATGATGTTCACCACACCACCCGATGCGCCAGAGCCATAGCGGGCAGCCGCAGGGCCACGGATGACTTCAATGCGCTCAATCGCTTCTACAGGCACCCAGTTGGAGTCGCCACGGGTGTCACGCTCGCCGCTGCGGCCCATTTTTGCGCCATTGCGCGATTGCACGGGCTTGCCGTCAATCAGGATCAAGGTGTTTTCCGGGCCCATGCCACGGATGTCAATCTGGCGGTTGTTGCCGTACTGGCCCGAGGCAGAGTTGCCAGTCAGGTTGACGCCGGGCATGGTGCGAACCAGCTCAGAAATGTCGTTGGCTGGTGCGCGTTCGATCAGTTCTTCCTGCGTGATCACCGATACGCCGAGCGCTTGCTTGAGTTCTTGCTCGGCCGTGGCGCGCACCGTGGTTTCTCCCAGGACCGAGTCCTGAGCTTGAACAAATGTGTGTGCGGCCAGCGTGACTGCGGAGAGGACGAAAAGCTTGGAAGTTCTGGAATGCGACATCTCAAAAAAATCAATAGTTAATAGGAATTATTCGCATCAGATTGTAATCATTGGAAATATGAATGCGAGTGATTCTTGTTATATTCTTGGTGTCTGTGGCGCATTTGTCACGAATACCTCTAAGTGCCTGACATTTCCCTCGTTAAGAGGAGCGATGCATCCAGGCTTAAGCAACCTGTCTAGAAGGAGGGCATGCGCCCATGACCATCTCAAACCGCATGGCATCACGCCGTTACTGGCTGGCTTGTATTGCTGCCGGCGCTTGTGCCTTTGGCACTGCGACATGGGCGGCTTCGCCTGCTGCAACCACGGTGGCGCACGCCATGGGCAGCACTTCAGTACCTGCAACCCCCAAGCGGGTGGTGGTTTATGACCTGGCAACGCTGGACACCATGCAGGCGCTGGGCATTGCAGTGACAGGCGTGCCCAAGGCGCAGTTTCCGCAGTACATGGCGGGTTATGGCGATGCCAAGTACACCGTGGCGGGCACGCTGTTTGAGCCCGATTACGACGCGCTGAGCAAGATCAAGCCCGATCTGATCGTTGTAGGTGGCCGCTCGGCAGCCAAGTACGAGGCACTGAGCAAGATTGCCCCTACGGTGGATTTCAGTGTGAAGGGCGAGCACATGTTGAAGGACATGGAGCGCAACATCACGCAGATAGCCAACCTGTACAACAAGCAGGCACAAGGCAAGGCACTGGTAGCCAAGATTCACCAGGCCGTGGGCGAGCTGCGGCAGGTCTCCAGCTAGGCTGCGCCGGGCTTGCTGTTGATGGCGGTGAACGAGCGCATCATGCCGAACGCGCCTGGCTCGCGCTTTGGGTTCTTGTTTGACACCCTGGGTGCCCGTTCTGCCATCACAGCCAAAGACGTGCCTGAACGGGGCACGGCCTACACCTTTGAGGATGTGGCCAAGCTCAACCCGCAATGGATTTATGTGATTGACCGCAACACGGCCACGGGCTCTGCGGCCGGTGGTGGCGAGATCATTCCTTCGCAGAAGGTGTTTGATAACGCACAGATCAAAAATACGGCGGCGGGCCAAAAAGGGCAGGTGGTGTTTTTGGACCCCAAGGGCTGGTACTTAATGGGCAGCACAGGTCCAACAGCTTTGCTCGGCAATGTGGCGCAGCTCAAGCAGGTGTATGCCGCAGCTCAGCGTTGACCGTTAAACGCTGTGCGTGAAAAGCGTATGTGAAGGACGCTTCACTAAAAGAAGCGGCCTGCGCTTATCAGGCAAGCTTTTTAGATATAAAACTATCTGGAAACCAAGAGCACCTTGCGATAGGTGCTCTTTTTTTATCGCTTATGCGTCCTCGCGCGCTTGTTGGGCGGCGGCCTGTGCGTCTTGCAGCAGGTGTTCACCAATTTGCTTCCAGGCTTTGGCGGCACCGTGCTCGCCCGAAAAGTGGTGGCAGCTGGCGGCTGTCATGGCGATGCGGCCATTTTCAGGATCCAGATCAAAGGCCAGCTCGCACTGGGCTGCGGCGTTGCTCCACATGAGCAAGGCGTTGGCAGAGTCTTCTTTTTGCAGCGCGTAGGCTTCGGCCATCCAGGCCTGTGCCAGGCGGAAAGCTGCTTCGGTGTGGTTCAAATCAGCCTGATGGGCAAGATAAAAGTGCTTGCCAGCTTCTTGCCACAGTGCGCGGGCGCGCTGGAAATCGGCGGTGGCTGCCTGCTGGGCCTGCTCGACCAAGGCGTTGCCCGAGTTCAGGTGTTCTTCAAAGCTGAGTTCAGTCATGGTGTGCGAAAAGGAAAGGCGATCTGCATGAACCCGGCATTGTGGCGCGATGCATGAAAGCGCGTGTGTTGCAAGTTTTCTGTCGCGGTGTTTTACACCGGTAACCAGCGCTGCCAAAAGCGCGTGCGCGCAGCTGCAGTTTCTTGGGCACCCAATGTCTGCAAAAGTTTTTGCAACTCTGTGCGCTCGTACTGCCGCGCGGCTTGCAAAGGGGTGAGGCTGCCCAGCTGTGCGGGCAGGTTGGGGTTGGCTCCGTGCTCAAGCAGCACCCGCGCCACTTCGGTATGGCCTTGGATGATGCTGACCACCAGTGCCGACAGCATTACCTCAGGGTGCTGGTAGTCGGCATCCACACCTTCGCTCAGGTGAAAGCGCACGCATTGCACATCGCCGCGTTCGGCCGCCTTGTACATGTCTTTCCAGTCTCCGCCGCCGCTGGCCATGGGGTGCTCCTTGGAAGTGGTTGGCTGCACTGTAAAAGTAAACATGGCTTGCGGCTACAGGGCTTGCACGAAGAAGCACCGGTTAGCTGGCAGGTGAAAAGTTCTTTTCAATGCAGAGGGACGCACAAGCAATCATCACACTGTTTTTCCTGACAAGGCAGGCCGGTTGATGCACTGGTTTTTAGGTAAGTTCTTTACGGGGTTTTTGAAGCGGTTTGACCAGCAAGGCTGGGTGCAGCGAAGATGGGGTTGACCCAGCCTGATACGGCCTCTTTCATTGACTTTTTTGCGAGCAAGACCATGACACAAACATCGCGACGCAGCATTCCCTCCAAGGTGCCATCCCTGGTTACGCTTGCCTGCCTTAGTGCGCTGGCAGGCAGTGTCATGGCCGCGCAACCCGACTACCCCGATGCCGCAGCCAGCGACCCCGCCAAGCTGGGCTGGATGGTGGGCTCGCCCCCACCCGCAGACCGCATTCTGCGCTTTGACGATGGCTCGTACTTTCGCTTTCCTGCCATGCGCTGGAGCGTGGCGCATTTTCGCCAGTTGATGCCCACGGTGAACGTCTCGCGCGGGCTGGGTGCCCCGGTGGCTCTGCCACGTGCACTGCGCAGTGACATTGATGCTGTGACGTTTATCCCCACGGGCTCAGACAAGCCCATGACGTGGCAGCGATCACTGCCCGTCAATTACACCGACGGTATCGTGGTGCTGCACCGGGGCAAGGTGGTCTATGAGCGCTATTTCGGGGTGCTGCAGCCACAGGGGCAGCATGCCGCTATGTCGGTGACCAAGTCGTTTGTGGGCACCTTGGCCGCCATGCTGGTGGCCGAAGGCAAGCTCGATCCTGCGCGGCGTGTGGCCGACTATGTGCCTGAGCTGGCCGCGTCTGCTTTTGGCAGCGCGAACGTGCGGCAGGTGATGGACATGACCACCGGCATTCGCTTCAGCGAAGACTATGCCGACCCGAAAGCCGAAGTCTGGGCGCATGCCGCGGCAGGTAACCCGCTGCCCAAGCCGGCCGATTACACCGGCCCGCGTACTTACTATGAGTTTTTGCAAACCGTGCAGCCGCAAGGCACGCATGGCGAGGCGTTTGGTTACCGCACGGCCAATACCGATGCGCTGGGCTGGGTGCTGGCGCGGGTCACGGGGCGTTCGGTCGCGCAACTGCTGTCAGAGCGTATCTGGAGCCGCCTGGGCACCGAACAGGACGCGTACATGAGCGTGGACTCCATTGGTACACCGTTTGCGGGAGGTGGCCTGAATCTGGGCCTGCGCGACATGGCACGCTTCGGTGAAATGGTGCGCAATGGCGGTGTGTTCCATGGCCAGCGCGTGCTGCCAGCCGCAGCTGTGGCTGACATTCGCCGCGGTGGAGACCCCGCAGTGTTTGCCAAAGCAGGCTACACGCAGCTGCCCGGATGGTCGTACGCCAATATGTGGTGGGTTACGAACAACGACCACGGCGCTTTTGCTGCACGCGGGGTGCATGGGCAAACCATCTATGTGGATCCGAAAGCCGAGATGGTGATTGCCCGCTTTGCATCGCACCCGGTGGCTGCCAATGCGGCCAGCGATGCCACGTCGCTGCCGGCCTACCATGCGCTGGCCTTGCACCTGATGCAGCGCAGCAAGGCAGCAGCGCGGTAGCGGCCTGTGCTGGGTGCGCTCAGGCCATCTGGCTGATGGTTTTGCGAAAGCGCGCCAGCGACAGCGCAAACAGCACGGCCCCGATCACGGCCAGCGCCAAAAAAGGCTTCCACACCACTTCCAGCCCCGCGCCGCGGTACAAAATGGCCTGGCCCAGCTCCACAAAGTGCGTGGTGGGGGCCAGCAGCATGATGTTCTGCACAAGCTCAGGCATGGACTCGCGCGGCGTCATGCCACCCGACAGCAGTTGCAGCGGCAGCAGTGTCAGCACCATCAGCAGGCCGAACTGCGGCATGGAGCGCGCCACTGTGGCCATGAAGATGCCCATGGCCGTGGTGGCAAACAGGCACAGTGCTGCCCCGGCCATGAACAGCGGAATGCTGCCTTCAATAGGCACCTGCAAAAAGCCACGCACCACAAGATTGAGCGAAACGCCAGCCGCCAGCAGCACTACGGCACCCATGGACCAGACTTTGGCCAGCATGATTTCGGTGGGCGTAACAGGCATGACCAGCAAGTGCTCGATGGTGCCGTGCTCGCGCTCGCGGATCAGGGCCGCGCCGGTCAGGATGATGGACAGCATGGTCACGTTGTTGATGATCTGCATCAGCCCGCCAAACCAGATCTTGTTCAGCGAGGGGTTAAAGCGCGCACGCAGCTCCAACTCCACCGGCAGTGTGCTGGCGCTGCGGTGGCGCTGGGTGAATTCGTTGATCTCGGCCAGCACGATCTGCTGGATATAGCCACTGCCAGAGAAGGCCTGGCTCATGCGCGTGGCATCTACATTCAGCTGCAGCTGTGCTTTTTTGCCAGCCAGTACATCACGCTGAAATCCAGGGGGAATGATCAGCGCAAAGGTGAAACGGCCAGCGTCCATGCCGGGGTCAACCTGCTGCCATTGCATCATCTGTGGCGGCATGAACTGTGGCGGGTAAAAAGCAGAGGTAATGCGTGCCGACAGGGGCGACTGGTCCTGGTCCACGATGGCAATGGGCGCGTGGTGCAGCGTCTCGGGCATGGCCGACGCTGAGGTATAGACCGATGCGGTGAAGGTGTAGACGATGAGCACCAGCATCACCGGGTCACGCCACAGGCTCCACAGCTCTTTGATGCCCAGGCGCCAGATGTTTTTCAAGCTATGCAGCATGGCTGTCTTTCCAATACTTCACAGGGGCCGCCCCGCAGCGACAGACGGGGAAAGGCGTGCGGCGACTCATGGGGGTGTTCCATCATTTCTCTTGCTTGGGCAGTGCCCAGATGGCAATGCCCATGATGATGGGGATAGCGAGCAGCAGCGGCACATAGGCACTGGCCAGATCGTGCAGCCCCAGCGCTTTGCTGAACACACCGCGGCTGATGGCGAACATGTGTGTGGCGGGGTAGATTTCACCAATCCAGCGGCCCGCGCCTTCCAGTGACGAGACCGGATCGGTCAGGCCCGAGAACTGCGTGGCCGGAATCAAGGTGCCCAGCATGGCAAAAAACATGGCCGCAATCTGGCTGCGTGTGATGGCCGATGCCAGCAGCCCCATGCCCGTGGCGATGATGGCAAAGAGCACGGCGGCCAGCGTCAGAGCGATAAAGCTGCCGGTCATGGGGACACCGAAGGCAAACACTGCCAGAGCGCACATGAGCAGGTAGTTGAGCAAAGCCAGGGCCACATAGGGCAGTTGCTTGCCCAGCAAAAATTCTGTGCGTGTCACCGGCGTCACATACAGATTGACGATGGAGCCCAGTTCTTTCTCGCGCACCACGGCCAGCGCAGTGAGCATGGCAGGAAACATCAGCAGCAGCATGGGGATGACCGCAGGCACCATGGCAGGCAGGCTTTTGACATCGGGGTTGTAGCGAAAGCGGGTTTCTATTGCCACCTGGCTGCCCATTTGTACGCCCATGCGCTCGCGCACCTGCTGCGCCAGCCAGTGCTGGTGCATGCCTTGTACATAGCCTTTGATGGTTTCGCCCCGCTGGGGCATGGCCCCGTCAAACCATGCGCCGATGGCCACGGGGCTGCCGCGCAGCACGTCGCGGCCAAAGCCGGGCGGAATTTCGATGGCCAGTGCGATGGCACCGCTCTTCATGCGCTGGTCCAGGTCTTCGTATGAAGTCAGCGGCGGTTGCTCAATAAAGTAACGTGACCCCGACAGGCTTTGCGTGTAGCTGTGGCTCAAGGTGCTCTGGTCGCGATCGAGGACGGCGAACTTCAGGTCCTCCACGTCCATGCTGATACCAAAGCCGATCACCACCATCAACACCAGCGAACCCACCAGCGCCAGCGTGGCGCGCACCGGGTCGCGCTGCAGCTCCAGCGATTCGCGCCACAGATAACTCCACAGGCGCTGCAGGCTGAAGCGGGCTGGGGCTGCAGATACTGAAGATACAGGAGCGTCTTGCGCGCTTGTATCAATGTTGTCAGATGCATTTGTTGCTGAAAAGCTTGATGAGTCAGCGAATGCAGCTTCTTTTTTTGCATCCAGCTGCGGAGCAGCCTCGCCTGAGGCTTGCACCAGATAGCCGATGAAAGCCTCTTCCAGCGTGGCTGCGCCGCGCTTGGCAGTCAGGGCTGCGGGGGTGTCGCTGTCGAGCACCTTGCCCGCGTGCATCATGGACATGCGGTCGCAGCGTGCGGCCTCGTTCATGAAGTGGGTGGAGATGAAAATAGTCACACGGTCACGGCGTGACAGCTCTACCAGCAGACGCCAGAACTGGTCGCGCGCCACCGGGTCTACGCCGGAAGTAGGTTCGTCCAAAATCAGCAGTTCGGGCCGGTGCACCATGGCCACGGCCAGCGACAGGCGCTGGCGCAGGCCCAGCGGTAGCTTGTCGGGCAGATCGTGGCGCTCTTCGGTCAGGCCAAAGCGTTCCATCATCGCTTGCACGCGCGCGGGCACCTCGGCTTCGGGCACATGGAACAGCTGGGCGTGCAGCACCAGGTTTTGCTCCACCGTCAGCTCGCCGTACAGCGAAAAAGCCTGCGACATATAGCCCACGCGCTTGCGGGTGGCGATGTCGTTGGGGTTCACCGCCTTGCCGAACAACCAGGCCTGGCCCTCGCTGGCGGGCATCAGCCCCGTCAGCATCTTCATGGTGGTGGATTTGCCGCAGCCGTTGGAGCCCAGAAAACCAAAAATTTCACCTCGACGAATGCGAAAATTCACATGGTCCACGGCCACAAAGTCGCCAAAGCGCATGGTGAGGTCTTGGGCCTCAATGGCAATGTCGGAGTCATCCGCTTGCAGTGGCGGTATGACCACCTCGGCATGGTCGCGCTTCTTGGCCTCGGGCAGCAGGGCAATGAAAGCAGCTTCCAGCGATTGCGTGGCGGTGCGCGCCAGCAGCTCAGCCGGAGTGCCGGTGGCAAGTATCTGGCCGTCATCCATGGCGACCAGCCAGTCAAAGCGCTGGGCCTCATCCATATAGGCAGTGGCCACCAGCACGCTCATTTGCGGGCGCGTAGTGCGGATGCGCTGGATCAGGTCCCAGAACTGGGCACGCGCCAGCGGGTCTACGCCGGTGGTGGGTTCATCCAGAATTAGCAGGTCGGGGTCGTGAATCAGTGCGCAGCACAGCCCCAGTTTCTGCTTCATGCCGCCCGACAGCTTGCCCGCAGGGCGCTGCAGAAATTTGTACAGCCCGGTGCTTTGCGTCAAATCATCAATGCGGGAGCGGCGCTCAGCGGCATCGTGGCCAAACAGGCGGCCAAAAAACTGCAGGTTCTCTTCAACCGACAGCGTGGGATAGAGGTTTTTGCCCAGCCCCTGGGGCATGTAGGCAATGCGCGGGCAGACACGGTCCCGGTGCGTTTTGCTGCGCATGTTGCCACCCAGCGCCCAGATTTGGCCCTGCTGCACGGCGCGTGCGCCCGACAGCAATGACAGCAGACTGGACTTGCCCACGCCGTCAGGGCCAATCAGGCCCACCATGCCACCGGCAGGAATGTCCAGCGTGATGCCACGCAAAGCGGCGGTCTTGCCATAGCGCAGGTGCACGTCCTGCAGGCGGGCGACAGGGGGCGCCAAGGAGGATGCGGTCATGCCTGTTTACTCCGGCAGTTTCACCTGCAGGTGGGCGGGCCACTGGGCGCCGGGTTCGGCCAGCACCCATGCCTGACCGGGCAGGCCTGTTTTGACTTGCTGCAAGTGCTTTTGCAGTAACTGCGGATCGATCTGCGCCTTGACGCGGAACATGAGTTTTTGGCGTTCGCTGGCTGTCTCTACCGTTTTGGGTGTGAACTGGGCGGTGCTTGCCACGAAGGACACGGTAGCCGGAATGACCCACTGCGGGGCGGCATCCAGCACGATGCGTACCTCAGACCCCAGCGCCACACGGCCAGCGACGGTCTCGGGCAGGAAAAAACCCATGTACACGTCTGACAGATCCACCAGATTCAGTACCTTGCCGCCAGCGCCCAGTACTTCACCGGGCTGGGCCAGGCGAAACTGCACACGCCCGTCGCGCGGGGCGGTGAGCGTGCTGTCATCCAGCTCGGCGTTGATGCGCTGCACCGTGGCAGCGGCTGCCGTGACGGCCGAGTCCGAGCCCGTCACGTTGGCGCGGGCCGCTTCGATGGCGGCTTTGGCTGCGCCAACCTGTGCCTGTGTGGCTTTGAGTGCGGCCTGGGCACTGCGCACGCGGGCACGGTCATCGTCTAGCTCCTGCATGGAGCTGGCACCTTCTTTGGTCAGCGTTTCGGAGCGGGCCAGGCGGCGGCGGGCGGCATCCAGTTCGGCTTCGCGCTGGCTCACCAGCGCCAGTGCGGCCGCGTGGTCGCTCTCGCGCAAGGCTACCTGAGCCTTGGCTGCCGCCACGGCATGTACGGCGCGGTCCTGGCCGGCCACGGCCTCGGCGTGCTGGGCTTGCAGGGTGTGAATCTGCATGTGTGCCAGCGGCTCGCCGGCTTTCACGAAAGCGCCCTCGGTGACCAGAATGTCTTGCACACGACCGCCGAGCTTGGTGGCGACATCAATCTCGGTGGCCTCGATGCGGCCGTTGCCACTGGCCAGACCGGCGTCTGTCTTGCTGGCCTGCCATTGCTTCCAGGCATAGCCACCGGCCAGCACCAGGGCTGCGGCGACGGCCACCAGGGTGAGGGATTTTTTGGTACGGGCAGACACAGGCATGGCGATAGACATTCGGTTAAGAAGGGGTGACGGAGGAGGTCGGTGCAGTAGCAGGCGCTCCCCCCAGGGCGGTGTACAGACTGATCTGAGCTGCCTGCAGCGCGTAGTGCGCCTGCACTGCCTGCTGTGCGGCGGTCAGCAACTCGCGCTGGGCATCCAGTACATCCAGATAGGGCGAGGCACCGTTGTCATAGCGCAGCTGGGCCAGCCGGGCGCGTTCTTGCAGCGCCTGCAGGTTGTCTTGCTGTACCTGGGTTTGCTGGGCCAGATGGTGGCGGGCAGACAGCGCGTCGGCCACTTCGCGGAACGCGGTCTGCACACTGCGCTCGTAGCTGGCTACAGCGCTGTGCTGGCGCACGGTGGCCAAGTCCAGATTGGCGCTGCGGCGGCCACCGTCGAAGATGGGCAGCGAGATGCTGGGTGCAAAGGTCCATGCTCTGCTGCCGGCATCAAACAGGCCGTCGAGCTGGGCGCTGGCGGTGCCAAAGCTGCCGGTCAGCGCAATGCGTGGAAAGAAGGCCGCCCGCGCAGCTGCCAAATGGGCCCGTGCGGCCTGCAACTGGTATTCGGCCGAGACGATGTCGGGCCGTGCCTGCAGCAGGCTGGATGGCAAACCGACGGGGACCTCGCGAAAGATGGGGGTGCCAGGGGCCATGGCAGGCAGCTGGGGCACAGCTTGGCCCGTCATTTGCGCCAGCGCGTGCGCGATCTGCGCCCGCTCCTGCTCCAGCGATACGGCCAGTGACCGCGCTTGGTTGTGCAGGCTTTGCACCTGGGTCAGCGCGTATTTGGATGTACTCCCAACTTCATAGCGGCGGGTAAAAATGCGCAAGGTTTCGGCACGGCTTTCCTGCGTGCTGCGTGCCAGGCGCAAGCGGTCATCCAGCTCTCGCAGCGCCAGATAGCTGCGTGCCACCTGGCTCAATAGGCTGAGCTGGGTGGCCTGCGCACCAGTGGCAGTGGCCAGATACTGCTGCAGCGCGGCCTCATCCAGGCTGCGCACGCGGCCCCAAAGGTCCAGCTCCCAGCTGTTAAGCCCCACGAACACTTCGTGGTCACTGCCGGTCACCGGGCGGCTGCTGATGTTCAGGTCACCCGGTACGCGGGCACGGGCATGGTTGCTGCCCACCGCTAGTGTGGGGAAGCGGTCGGCCCGCTGAATGCCATGGGCGGCGCGGGCTTCTTCCACGCGCAGCAGCGCCAGCCTCAGATCGTGGTTGTAGCGCAGTGTCTGCTCGAGCAGCTGGGCCAGAGTGGGGTCTTGCACCATGGTGCGCCAGTCGGGCAAAACGGTGGCGTGCTGCAGTTTGGTGGCATGGCTGTCTGCAGGCCACTGGCTGGGCAGGGCCGTGGTGTCGGGCTGGGCCAGTGGCCGTGAGCCCGGGGAGCAACCGCTGAGCAAGGCGGCGCACAGTGCGGCTGCCACGCACACTGAGCGGTGCAAAAGAGATGGAAAAGCAGGTGGTTGCATCGCAAAACACTCGGTAAGGCCTGTCCAGGATCGGTGCATGGGTCACGGACTATGACCATGGTTGCCTGACAGTGTGAAAGCCATCTGTCGGAGGTCTCTTGAGCCAAGTCAAGTTTTCGGGCAGATGGCCGGTTTTGTCCCAACGATCACACGCCCGCCTGCAAGATGCATCTCAGGATGCTGGACGCATGAATGGCGTATCCAGCGCCGTAGTGGCTTGAGGAGGGCTTTCAGACCGGGTAGCGCTTGGTGCACGCGGGTGTCCATGTGCACAAACGGCGCACATGTGTGGAGAGCAAAGCGGGAAAAGAAAATGCCCGTGAAACACGGGCAAAGTCAGGTGCCAAGCGCCGAGTTGTGGCGGCAAGGTGGGTGGTTTTAGCGCTGGTGCGCGTTTAAAAACGCGGCAGATCGGGGTGGCTGATCTGGCCGCCACGCACAAGCATCTTGCCGTATTCGGCACAGCGGTTGTGCGTGGGAATGACCTTGCCCGGGTTGAGCAGGCCTGCCGGGTCAAACGCCGCCTTGAGCGCAAACATCTGCAGGTTTTCTTCGGTGGTGAACTGCGTGCACATGCTGTTGAGTTTTTCAACGCCCACGCCGTGTTCGCCGGTCACGGTGCCGCCCATGGCCACGCTGGTTTCCAGAATGTCGGCACCAAACAGCTCGCAGCGGTGCAACTGGTCGGCATCGTTGGCATCAAAAAGAATCAATGGGTGCAGATTGCCGTCGCCGGCGTGAAAAACGTTGGCGCAGCGCAACTGGTACTTTTTTTCCATCTCCTGGATGGCCAGCAGAATGTCGGCCAGGCGCTTGCGTGGAATCGTCGAGTCCATGCACATGTAGTCGGGACTGATACGGCCACTGGCAGGAAAGGCGTTCTTGCGCCCGCTCCAAAAGCGCATGCGCTCTTCTTCGCTGTTGCTCACTGTGATGGCGGTGGCACCGGCGTTGCGCAGTACATCGCTCATGCGGGCGATTTCTTCTTCGACCTCTTCAGGGGTGCCGTCGGACTCGCACAGCAAAATGGCTTCGGCCGTCAGGTCGTAGCCGGCCTTGACGAAATCTTCTACCGCGGCGGTCATGGGCTTGTCCATCATCTCCAGCCCCGCAGGAATGATGCCTGCGGCAATCACTGCGGCCACTGCGTCGCCTGCTTTGCGTATGTCGTCAAAGCTGGCCATGATGCAGCGCGCCAGCATGGGCTTGGGAATGAGCTTGACGGTGACTTCAGTCACCACGGCCAGCATGCCTTCACTGCCGACCATGGTGGCCAGCAGGTCGTAGCCGGGGGCATCCAGCGCGTCAGAGCCGAACTCCACGGGCTCGCCCGCAATGGTGAAGCCTTTGACCTTTAGCACGTTGTGCACGGTCAGGCCGTATTTGAGGCAGTGCACGCCGCCGGAGTTTTCGGCCACATTGCCGCCGATGGTGCAGGCAATTTGACTGCTGGGATCGGGGGCGTAGTACAGGCCGTGGGGGGAGGCCGCTTCGCTGATCGCCAGATTGCGCACGCCGCACTGCACAACGGCTGTGCGGCTGGTGGCGTCGACTTTGAGGATCTGGTTGAACTTGGCCAGCGACAGCGTTACCCCCAGCGCATGGGGCATGGCACCGCCCGAAAGCCCTGTGCCCGCACCGCGCGCCACAACAGGTGCGTGGATGGCATGGCAGGCTTGCAGCACTGCCTGTACTTGCTCGTACGTTTCGGGCAGGCAGACCACCAGGGGCCGCTGGCGGTAGGCGGTCAGGCCGTCGCACTCATACGGGGTGGTGTCTTCGCTGTGCCACAGCAAGGCGTGCGCAGGCACGTGCTGGGACAGGGCTTGCACTACCTCGGCTTGGCGGGCAGCACGTTCAGAAAGGCTGGCAGTCGTCATAGCGCTTGACTGTAGGGCAAGTGGCGAGGCGTGCCTTGTGATTTTTCTTGCAAGCGTGCGTGAAAGCATCACGCTAAGGGGGCTGGATGTTTGAAAAAGTGAGCAAATTTCACTGATCAAACAGGCGACGTAGCCTGTTTTTATTTGGCGCTAGAGATGTATTGAGAACGGCTTGCCTGGTGCGGCAAGCCTGTCTGTAGCACGGTGGGCGTGGTCGTTGATTACATGGTTTTGGCCAGCCATTCGGCAAACGCCTGGCATTCCCAGCGGTCCATGGTGCCGGTGCGCCAGCACAGGTAGTGGGCGTGCGGACTCTCTACGTCCAGGTCAAACATGCGCACCAGCGTGCCGTTGTCCAGCCAGGGTGCCCCCAGTTTGAGGCGCACAGGGGCAACGCCTAATCCGGCGGCGGCGGCATCGCACAGCAAGCCTACGTCGTTGAACTGCGAGCCTTCGGTAGGCTCTGCCCAATCCAGACCAGCGGCCTGGAACCAGGGGCGCCACGACTCCAGTGGGCTGCGCAGTAGCGGCAGCTCCAGCAGGTCTTCAGGTTTGTGAATCGGACCATGCTGGCGAAGGAAGGCGGGAGAGGCCAGCGGGGTGTACACATCGCGCGCAATTTCGCGGTGCTCCACGTCGGCATAGTGGCCGGGGCCGTAGCGCACCATCAGGTCGGCGTCTTCGGCCACCACATCCAGCAGCGGAATGGCGACTTGCAAGGTGAGGTCAATTTCCGGGTATGCCTCGGTGAACTGCGCCAAGCGCGGTATCAGCATGCAGCGCGCAAATGTGGGGGTGACGGCAATCTTGAGCCGTGCGCGGCCCGTGGCCACCGGGTGATTGGGAAAGCATTGCAGTGCGCCCAGGCCTTCGCGCACTTGTTGCAGGTAGTTTTGTCCGTCAGAGGTGAGCGAAAAATCGGTGCGACCAAACAGCAGTGTGCCCAGCACCTGCTCGAGCTGGCGCACGCGGTGGCTGACCGCACTGGGGGTGACGTTGAGCTCTTCGGCCGTTTGCGTCACGCTGCGCAAGCGGGCCAGGGCTTCAAAGGTCAGCAGACATTGAATGGGCGGAATGCGCTGGGCCGAGCGGCTGTCAAAAAAACGGGTGGGGCGCTGGCCGTTGTTGCGTGGGTTTGACATGGGGCTTTCGGCGGTCGAGGGAATAAAATCGCAAAAGCTATGCTTTTAAAAGCAAAAAGCGCTTGCTGGTATTTGTTTTCATAATGTAATCATTATGAAAGTAAGATACAACAAGCGCTAGATGCTTTTAATTTGTGAGCGTTGCGCGATTAACGGAACACCACGGTTTTGTGGCCGTTCAGAATGACACGGCGCTCGCTGTGCCACTTTACGGCACGGGCCAGTACCTGGCTTTCGGTGTCCTGGCCGCGGGTGGTCAGGTCTTCCACGGTGTCGGTATGGTCTGCACGGGCCACGTCTTGTTCAATGATCGGGCCTTCGTCCAGATCGGCGGTCACGTAGTGGGCCGTAGCGCCAATCAGTTTTACGCCGCGGTCATGTGCCTGGTAGTAAGGCTTGGCACCTTTGAAGCTGGGCAGGAAGCTGTGATGGATATTGATGGCGCGTCCCGAGAGTTTTTGACACAAGTCATTGGAAAGTACTTGCATATAACGCGCCAGAATCACAAGCTCGGCACCTTCAGCCTCGATAATCTCAAACTGTTTTGCTTCGGCTTGGGCTTTAGTGGCTGCCGTGACAGGAATGTGGTGGAAGGGGATGTTGTAGCTGGCCGCGAGTTGGTAAAAATCGCGGTGGTTGCTGATGATGGCTTTGATGTCAACAGGCAACTGGCCAGATTTCCAGCGGAACAGCAAGTCGTTCAGGCAGTGGCCTTGGCGGCTGACCATGAGAACGGTCTTCATGCGTTCTGCAATGGAGTGCAGGCCCCATTTCATCCCGTAGGTGGCGGCCATGGTGGCGGTGGCTTCTTTGAGGGCAGCAATGTCAGTGCTGTCACAGGCGAACTGGACACGCATGAAAAACAGGCCCGTGGCACTGTCGTTGAACTGCGAGGCTTCTTCAATGTTGGCGCCTTGCTCTAGCAAGAAACCAGAGACGGCATGCACCAGGCCGCGGCGGTCTGGGCAGGATAGAGTAAGGATATAGGCTTGGGTCATAGCACGGCAATTGTCGCAGCATGGCCGGGGTTCAATGGGATTTGAGGGAATACATGCAACACGAGGGCTCTGTGCCGCATCTGGCGCCTTGGCGTGCCTTGGTGCTGTATCTGGCAGCAGGATTTCTGTGGTTTGGCGCGGGTGATGCCGTTCTGGCGCAGCTGGTGGAAGACCGCGCGCTTTATGTCCTGCTGCAGCAAGCGCAGGACTACATGTTTGTATTGGTCTCCGGCTGCTATGCCGCATGGCTGGTGCATCGCACCATGCGTTCGGAGCAGCGTGGCGTGGAGGCACGCAACGACCTGGTCAAGAGCGAAGAGCAATTGCGCCTGGCACTGGATGGCAGCGGCAAAGGTATGTGGGACTGGGATCTGCAGCACCTACGCCATACCTTCTCCCAAGGCATGGCCAGCATGATGCGATATGAAGGCAAAGATTTCGCGCGTGACTTTCGTTTCCGGCCCCGCATTCATCCGCAAGACCGGGAGATGGTGGGCAAAGAAGCCCGCCTGGCTTTGGAGACCGGCTGCCCGTTTGTAGTGACTGCCCGTGTGCTGTGCTTTGATGGCGAGTACCGGTGGTTTGAAGCGCGTGGCACCCGCCATCTGGATGCGCTGGGCAAGCCTGTGCGCTTTTCCGGCATCATTTCGGACAAAACCCAGCAGCGTCAGGAACAAGAGCGCCTGCGCTTGGCTGCAACCGTGGTGGACAACACGGCTGAAGGCATTGTGGTGACCGATGCACACAGCAATATTTTGTCGACCAATGCTGCGTTTTCTCGCCTGCTGGGTTATGAACCTTCAGAGCTGATTGGCAAGCGCCCTTCTGAATTCAAGTCAGGCAAGCACGATAAAGACTTTTACGACGACATGTGGGCCAGCCTGCACCGCACCGGCCACTGGCGCGGAGAGATCTGGAATAAGCGCAAGAACGGGGAGATCTTTCCTGAGCGCATGTCCTTGAGTGCGGTACACGATGCGTGTGGCAAGACAACGCACTACGTGTGCATGTTTACCGATATCTCTCAAGAAAAAGAGCGTGAACACCAGCTGCAGGTCATGGCACACAGGGATGCGTTGACGGGTTTGTCCAATCGCACATGGTTTGTGCACGAGCTCACACGACTGGTGGAATCTGCCGACGGCGGTGGTGAAAACATGGCCGTGATCCTGCTGAATCTGGACCGGTTCAAGGACGTCAATGACAGCTATGGCCATGCCGTGGGCGATGAGGTACTGCGCCATACCGCACGGCAGATGCAAGCGGCCTTGCGCCCCGGAGACACCATTGCGCGCATGGCCGGGGATGAAATTGTTGTCCTGGCGCGCCATCTGAACCGTCCTGAGGACGCTTCAGCTATTGCCGAGAGCCTGATTCAAGCGGCTGGGCAGCCATGGAAATCCCCCGATGGTTTCGCCGTGGTGGTGAGCGTGAGTGCCGGAATTTGCTGCTACCCGCAACATGCGCAAAACGCAGCGTCTTTGGTGCAGGGCGCACATGCGGCGGTCTATGGTGCCAAGGCTGGCAAGGGCGGCAGCAACCTGTGGTGTTTTTTCAGTGAAAACATGACGCTGGCCGCCCGTGAGCGCATCGCGCTGGAGTCACGCCTGCGCAACGCTTTGGCGCAAGGGCACCTGCAACTGTTCTACCAGCCGCAAATCGATATTGCCTCAGGCAACATCATTGGTTGCGAGGCCTTGATGCGCTGGTTTGATCCGGTAGAGGGCATGATTTCTCCGGAGCGCTTTATCCCCGTGGCCGAAACCTCTGGCTTGATTGGCCCGCTGGGTGCCTGGGGGCTGGAGCAGGCATGCTGCCAGGCGCAGTCGTGGCGGGATCAAGGCTTGACCGCCATCTCTGTGGCGGTCAACGTATCGTTGCACCAGTTTCTGCTGACCGATATTGTCGGCTGCACGCGCAAGGCGCTGGAGCGCTCGGGCTTGCCTGCAGAGTGTCTGGAGCTGGAGATCACAGAAAGCGCACTGGCAGAGCGCCCAGATGAAGCGCTGGTGGTACTGCGTAACTTGAAGAATCTGGGGTTGCGCCTGGCGATCGATGACTTTGGCACCGGCTACTCATCGCTGGCACACCTCAAGCGTTTTCCCATCGATCTGCTCAAAATCGACCAGAGTTTCATTCGCGACATTCCACAAAGTGCTGACGACATGGCGATCAGCCATGCCGTGATTGCCATGGGGCAGAGCATGGGCATGGAGGTTTTGGCAGAGGGGGTAGAGACCGCTGCACAGCTGGAGTTTCTGCGCCAGCACGGCTGCAACTTCTACCAGGGTTACTTTTGCAGCAAACCCATGGCTGCGGCAGATTTTGAGAAGCTGCTGCGCGGCGAGGCACAGCGCCTTATGCAGCAGCCGCAGGGGGCTGAAATATTTGAAATTTGAGACCGCACATGGGCTCAAAAAAAGAGGCCCTTGTAGGCCTCTTTTTTTGCAGACTGGCTGCGTATCAATGGATCAAAACAGGGTTCTGTGCCAATTGTGCATAGCGCTCCAGGATGTCTTCGACTTCCTCTTCGCTGGGCGACTCTCGTTGCCACTCCTGGATGATGAGCTGAAACATCTCTGCCCAGGAACCATCCAGATACACCTCTTTGCCCGAACGTTTGTCCACAATTTCAAAACCGTGGCGGGGCAGTGCTGGTGCGGGGGTTTGACCGTCAGCCAGTGTCACTTGTGTGGGCAAACCCAAATCGGGTTTGAGATGGAGCACCACAAAAGAATCCGAGTCATAAAGCATTTGCATGGTGGTCCTCCTTCCTTGCCTGTGTTGCATGTCTGGCGCTGGGGTATCCCAGGTGATGTCAGATGGGTGCAAAGCAGAACGTTTCAAGGCGCATGATGGTTTTTCACGCACTGTGAGTATTCCATGAAAGTGAAAACTGCACCGGGGGGCACCGTCAGCAGAGCTTAGGGCTTGGTGTGGGACTGCAGCTTCAGGTCCAGCTCATCGCGGCCGCCGTCTTCCTGCATGCGAATGCGAACAGGCAGATACTGCAGCCCCGGGGCCAGCCACAAGGCAGATTGCAGGTTGTCTTCGGCGCTGCTGTCCGAGCTGTGCTCCAGCTTGAGGGCCTGCATGCGCCCTGCAGGCAGTTGCAGGTTTTCGGTGCCACGCACCGTAAACGTCCATGGGGCAACGCGGCTGCTGCTGGCAGCCTGAATGGTGATCTTGGTGCCTTGTGGATAGCGCTGTGGCGCAGCAGCAATCATGCCGGCCACTTGAAAGAACACGCTCATGCGATCTTGGGTGCCGCGCACCCAGGCAACAGGTTCACTGCCCCTGCTAAAAAGAATCTGCCCGGCCTTGGCATCAAAGGTGGCGCTGTTTTCTTTGCGGGCGCGGTCTATAAAGATTTCTGGCTGAAGGCCGTTGGGGCCAATGGTGCCCACGCTCGATTGGCGACGGCTGCCGACAATCGGTATCTGCACTTCTTGCGCCGCCTCATAGCGCTGCCCTTGCGGTAACCAGTCGATCTGTGCCTTGGTTTGATACGGCATGCTTTTGTACTTGCCTTGCACGGTAAATTGCAGGCGTGCGGCATCAGGGGCCCGCCAGGCAACAGGCGCTTTGGCCCGCTGGCCCTGTGCGGTGCGCACTTCGATGGGGGCTGCGGTGGTCTGGGCGTAAGACGCGGCGGCAGACATACCCAGCAGCAAGCTAAGGGCCAGTGACAGGCCGGTTTTGACGTTGCGTTGGGCAATGGTGAAAACTGAGGGGCGCAATGGCATGGGCGAACCTTAGAATTTGTGGCATACACGTGAGCTGTTGATAGCAGCCCGCGCCAGTTCTTCTATTTTGGCAGCAGACATTGAATGCCGCTGTCATATGGCCTTAGCGCCTACACCTCTTTGCTCATGAAACTTGCCACTTACAAAGACGGCTCTCGCGATGGACAACTGATTGTGGTCTCGCGTGACCTGCGGTTTGCCCACTACGCCACGGGCATTGCTTCACGCATGCAGCAGGTGCTGGATGACTGGAGCTTTATGGCCCCGCAGCTGCAAGACCTCTACCACCAGCTCAACACGGGGCGTTCACCCCATGCGTTTGCGTTCGATGCCACGCAGTGCATGGCTGCGCTGCCCCGTGCACACCAATGGGCAGAGGCCGCCGCTTACCCCTGTCATCTGGCATTAACTCAGCCAGAGTGGCCATTGAGCACGACAGAGCCGCTGATGCGCCAAGGCGCGGGCGACAGTTTGATGGGCCCGTGCGATGAAGCCGTGGTCGGCAGCGCGGCGATGGGCATCGACTTTGGTGCGGGGCTGGCCGCCATTACGGGTGATGTGCCTATGGGTAGCTCGCCAGAGCAGGCGCTGCATGGCATACGCCTGCTCATGTTGAGCAATACGCTGAGTTTGCGCCACCTCATGCCCAGTGGCCCTGCACAACCATGGAGTCATCTGCAAAGCTGGCCCGGAACGGGTTTTAGCCCAGTGGCCGTGACCGTGGATGAACTGGGCGATGCCTGGCGCGGCGGCCGCATACATCTGCCTTTGCACAGCAGCTGCAATGGCCGCAAAGTGGGGATGTGTGAAGCGGGAGAGGACATGAGCTTTCACTTTGGACAACTGGTGGCGCACATTGCCAAAACCCGTACGCTGCATGCAGGAACCGTTGTGGGATCCGGGGTAGTCAGCAATCAGGGTGTGCTCAGTGGCAAAGGGCAAAGCCAGCGCATGGACTGGCCACGGGGCTACCACTGCATTGCTGAAAAACGTGCCATGGAGCTGCAGCAAAGCGGGGCAGCCAGCACGGGCTATCTGCAATTTGGCGACACCGTACGCATTGAAATGAAGGGCAAGGACGGGCTGAGCATATTTGGGGCGATTGACCAGACCATTGTTTCGCCCCAGGGTGATGGCAGCAGTGAGTAATTAACGGCCATCCAGCGGACATCTGGTGCTTGCGCAGCCAATGCCAAAAACGCTATGTTGGGCTACTTGCACGCTGGCGTAGCGCGGTGCCATGGGTGCTGATGGCGAGTTGCTTTGTGACACTGCGCGTTGCATGTTGCACACCGTGTTGCTTTTGGCCGCGGGGCCAGTTTTCAACCAGGAGAAATGTGATGTCCCCTATGTCTGCGCGTCCGGCCATGCACCCTTTGCCTGCCCCAGCCAGTGTGTGGCGCGATACACCACAGCGCTTTGGCTTTATTAGCCGTGGCTTGCATTGGGCGATGGCACTGCTGTTGGCGTGGCAGTTTGCTGGCATGGTTGCCAAAGTCACACTGGGTAAAGATGCGGCCCTCACATCGGTACTGGCAGCTGCGCATGCGCACGTGGGCTTGCTGTTGCTGGTGTTGGCCGTGGCGCGCTGCCTGTGGGGCTGGTCCAATAAGGGACGCCGTCCACGCCATGGCGCCGGGGTGATAGGGGTGGCTGCGTGGTTGGGGCATCTGGCTTTGTATGCCTTGATGCTGGTCGTGCCTTTCTTGGCCATGTTGCGCATGCTGGGCAATAACCGGCCGTTCAACTGGTTTGGCGTCATTCCTTTGAACGATGGTCTGGGCGACAAGGTGCAATGGATGGTGGCACCGGCCAGTGCTGTACATGGGGTGCTGGGCTGGGCGCTGCTGGCCTTGATCGTTGGCCACATGCTGATGGTGCTGGTGCACCGCTATTTCTGGAAAGACGAGGTGGCGCAGCGCATGCTGGGGCGCATGCAGCCCTGAGCCTCAAGGCTTGAGCGTCAGATCCATCACATCCCCGTTGCCCTCTTTCATGTGCATGCGCACGGGCACATAGCCCAGCGTGGGGCTCAACCACAGCTGGGCTGTTTCGTCGTCACCGGCCTGCGGCATACGGTGCAGGCGCAGGGTGGTCACAGGGCCGTCAGGCAATTCCAGCAGCGCCTCGCCCTCCACCACAAACGACCATATTTGCATGCGCCGTGCACCCAGTGTGGGAATGTCGATGCGTGTGCCGGGAGCGCGCAAGTCGGGCATGGCCTGCAGCATGGCGGCCAGCTGCAAAAACACACTCAACCGGTCTTGGGTGCCGGGGCCAATTGGCGTGGGCGTGCGTTCAGGTTCGAACAAGGCTTGCTGCGCAGACCAGTCCAGATTGACCGTGCGGCGTTTGGCCAAGCGGCGGTCCACAAACTGCAAGGGCTGCAGGCCTTGCGGGGTGAGCAGTCCCGTGCTGGTTTGTTCGAGCGAGCCCAGCAAAAATGCACTGATAGATTGTCGGGCCTGGTAGGTGTGGCCATCGGTCTGCCATTGCAACTGGGCGCTGGCGTGGTATTGCATGCCTTTGACAAAACCCTCCACCGTAAAGCGCAGCGCCATGTGTTGGGCCAGAGCAGATCCATCGGCGGGTAACGCCATGGTGACGGGCATGTCTGCTGCATTGCGCACTTGCAGGCTGGGGCCTGTTGGCTGGGGTGGTGCAGTAGCGGGTTCCATGGCCTGTGCGCTGGCTGCGTCAGTTGCCACGGCTTGTGCTTCTGTCTCCACCTCGGGGTTTGCCGGTGCGGCGACAGTGGCCTGTGATGGTTCTGCGGTTGTTGATGGCGCTGCAGGCGCTGCAGGTGGGCGTCGCGGGGCGATGGCTTTTTGGGGTGGCGTCGGGCGGGTAGCTTGCACCTGTGGTGCAGGTGGCGTGGTGGGTGTGGGCTGTATCCAGACGGTGTGCAGACGCTGCGGTGCATCGGGTGTGAGCTCGATGGGGATGGGGGCCAGATCGAAGCTGCCGAACAGCACCGCCCAATGCGCAGCGGCCACCAACGCAGTCACACTGAAAACAAGGCGCAGATGCATGTGTGCAGCTTAATCCAGTGCCCGCTGTCTGCGCATGGTCATCACCAGGACTGCCAGGCTGATGACGGCACCCAGGCCTCCCAGCACCGGGAAGAGGGGAATGCCAAACAGGCGCACATTCCAGGACAGCAAGGTGGGGCCAATGCCCAAAATGAAGGCCCCTGCTACCACGGCCAATGACAGGCGGGTGGCCGCACGCTCCAGCGCCACAGATACGCGGTGCAGGTGGCGCACCTCCATGTCGACACCGATGCGGCCTTGCTTGAGGCGGTACATCAGCAGGCGCAGCGTTTTTGGGGCATCGGCTGCCATTTCAAACATCTGCATGGTGGCTGCACGTTGTTCGCGCAGCAGCCGCTTGGGGTGGTAGCGTGCGCGCAGCTGCTCTTGCACCAGCGGTTTGGCGGTGGTGACGACGTCAAAGTTCGGGTCCAGCTGCAGCAGCACGCGGTCGGCAGTGATCAGCGCCTTGAACAGCAAGGCCATATCCGAGGGCATGGAGATTTGGGCCTCGCGTGCCAGATCCATGAACTCCTTGATGGAGTCACCCAGTTTCAGGGGGCCGTTGTCGCGCCGTGCAATGTAGTGCTCGACGGCCGATTCCATCAGGGCAATGTCGATGCGCACGTCGCCAGTCCATTCCAGCAGCACCATGACCAGACCATCGGCATCGCCCTCCACCATGGCGCGCAGCAGCACCAGAAACTGATCGCGCCGGTGGGGCGACAGATGGCCCACCAGCCCAAAATCCAGAAAACCAACGCGGTTGCCCTCCAGCGCAAACACATTGCCAGGGTGGGGATCGGCGTGAAACAGCCCGTCGCGCAGCACCATGTGCAAAAAGGCGTGTGCACCACGCTGCGCCAGCAAGGGGCCGTGAAAGCGCGTGTCCAGCGTTGCCAGGTTGGCGGGCACACCGTCAAGCCAGTCTTGCACCAGCAGCTCGGGGGTGCTCAAGTCCCACTCAATGCGTGGAATGACAATGTCGGGTTGCTGCAAAAAGGCCTGTGCCACCAGTTCGTTGTTGCGCCCTTCGATGGTGAAGTCCAGCTCTTCCTGAAGTGCTTCTCCCACCTGCCGGGCAACTGCCACAGGGCGGTATCGCTCAAGTTGCGGAAAACTTTCTTCCACCATGGCGGCGACGTGGCGCAGCAGGCGGGCATCTGCCTCCAGACCCGCACGAATGCCGGGGCGCTGCACTTTAACCACGACTTCACGCAGTGAGCCGTCAGGGCGCTGTACCTGTGCGCGGTAGACCTGGGCGATAGAGGCTGCTGCCAGCGGTGTTGTGTCAAAACGCGTGAAGACCTGAGCAATGGGCTGCCCCAGCTGGGCTTCGATGTGCGGGCGCATGACCTCCCAGGGCAGGGGTGTGGCCTGGTTGTGCAATTGCTCCAGCGCCTGAGTCCATTCGGTGGGCAGCAGGTCAGAGCGGGTGGCCAAAATTTGTCCCAGTTTGACGAATGTGGGCCCCAGCGACTCAATCGCCATGCGCACGCGCTCGGGGCGGCTGGCCTGTGCGATGGGGTGGTCGGCATCTTCATTGGCCGCGCGGTGTGCACTGCTGGTGCGCCACTGTGCCCAGCGCGAAAGACCCAGCGATTGCACCACGTCAGCCAGTCCAAAACGCAGCAGCGTTCCCACAATTTCTTGTAAGCGGGCGCGGTCTCTAACGGCAACCACCGCGGTGTGCAACATGGCCATGGCATCTCCTGAAGGCAAGCCAAAAGCATAAACCCACGGGCAGGGCCGTGGGTTTGGTTAAGGTGCACTCTAAAAAATGAGCTGCTAGCGCTGGTGTTTATTAGTTCTTAGATACTTTTATATCTGAAGTGCTTGTAAATAAAGCGCAGGCAGCTCCTTTTATGCATCAGTAAGTCAGGCAGATCTTGCCAAAGTGCTTGCCTGCTTGCTGGTGGGCAAAGGCTTCGGTGATCTGGCCCAGCGGGTAGCTGCTGTCAATCACCGGCTTCCAGTCAAAACGCTCCAGCGCACGCACCATGTCTTGTTGCTGTTCGCGGCTGCCCACAATCAATCCCTGCAGTGTTTGCTGTTTGGCCATCAGCTCCACGGTGGGAATGCTGCCTGCAAAGCCCGTCAGCACGCCAATCAGGGCAATGTGCCCGCCCACGGCGCAGGCGCGTATGGATTGCGGCAAGGTGTTGGGGCCACCCACTTCGACCACGATGTCGGCACCACGCCCCTGCGTGGCGGCCAGCACGGCGTTGCCCCATTCAGGGGTCTCGGCGTAGTTGATGACCACGTCTGCGCCCAGTGCCTTCAGGTGCTCGGCCTTGGCGGCGCTGGAAGTGGTGGCAATGACGCGTGCGCCCATGCTTTTGGCCATTTGCAGCGCAAAGATGGAGACGCCGCCCGTGCCCAGCACCAGCACGGTGTTGCCCGCCTGCAGCTTGCCATTGACTACCAGCGCACGCCATGCAGTCAGGCCGGCGGTGGTCAGTGTGGCCGCTTGCGCGTGGCTGTAGCCCTGGGGCGCCAGCGTGAAGGCGGTGGCAGGCAGGGTGACCATTTCGCGCGCAAAACCATCACAGCCATCGCCAGGCACCAGTGCAAAGTCGCTGGGCGCATGGCGGCTGCTGAGCCACTGCGGAAAGAAGGTGGAGACCACGTGGTCGCCCACGGCAAATTCTGTGACACCTGAGCCAACTGCGGTGACCACGCCTGCGCCATCGGCCATGGGTATGCGGTTGGGCTCTGTGGCGCCGGGGCGGCTGACGACCAGCAGGTCGTGGTAGTTGAGCGATGTGGCATGGATGCGCACCTGAATCTCACCGGCCTGGGGTGCGGCGGCGTCTGCCAGCTCCACCAAGTGCAGGTGTTCCAAACCGCCGGGGGCGGCCAGTTGAATGGCTTTCATGCGTATCTTTCAGGAAAAGTGAGGGGATGGCCTGCATGGTGCAACGCAACGGCGTAATACGCCAGAACCAACATATTTGTTGGGTAGTATTAAAAATGTAAGTAATGCACTGCCGTGGGCCTGGCGCTAGGATGCTGGTCATGATGATGACGGCAAAGAGAGCACCATGAAGCGTTTAAACAGCAAAAGCGGCTGCGTCGTAGAGGTGACACTGTCGGTCATGGGGGGCACCTGGAAGCCCGTTATTTTGTTTCACCTGCTGCACGGCAAAAAACGCTTCAGTGAACTGAACCGCACGATTGGCTCCATTACGCAGCGCATGCTCACCCTGCAGCTGCGTGAGCTGGAGGCCTCTGGCATTGTGCTGCGCACTGTGCATGCCGAGGTTCCTCCGCGTGTGGACTATGAACTGACCGAACTAGGCCGTACGCTGCAACCGGTGCTGGTGGCCATGCGCAACTGGGGCGAGGCCTATGCCAAAGAGCGTGAGCACGGCGAGACCTTGCCCACTGCCAGCTGTGTCGAGGATCTGGAACACGAAACGGTCTGAACCCCGCGGCAGTCACTTCCAGCAATGATGAAAAGAACCAGCAGGCATGCAGCGCTGCTGGTTCTTTTGAGGGGGCGCAGCGTGGGTGCTGCGTTTACTTGCCCGCTGTCAGCGTGCTGTAGCTGTGCATCAGGTTGCGGTAGTCAGGGATGTGGTTGGAGAACAGTGCGCCCAGACCTTCCACATCATTGCGCCAGTCGCGGTGCAGCTCGCAGGCTGCGCCAAACCAGGTCATGAGCTGGGCACCGGCTTGCTCCATGCGGCTCCATGCGGCCTTTTGTGTCATCTCGTTGAAGGTGCCCGACGCATCGGCAATCACGAACACGTCAAAACCTTCTTCCAGTGCCGACAGCACGGGGAAGCTCACACACACTTCGGTCACTACACCGGCCACGATGAGCTGCTTTTTGCCCGTGGCTTTCACGGCTTTGACGAAGTCTTCATTGTCCCAGGCGTTGATCTGGCCGGGGCGTGCAATATAGGGCGCGGTGGGGAATTTTTCTTTCAGCTCAGGCACCAGAGGGCCGTTGGGGCCGTTTTCAAAACTGGTGGTCAAAATGGTGGGCAGCTTGAAGTATTCAGCCATGTCGGCCAGCGCCAGCACGTTGTTCTTGAACTTGTCGGGGTCGATATCGCGCACCAGCGAGAGCAGACCGGTCTGGTGGTCGACCAGCAGCACGGCGGCATTGTCTTTATCGAGGCGAACGTAAGGCTTGTTGCTCATGGTGATCTCCAAGTTAGCAGGGGTGAAAAAAGAGAGAAGCTGCAGTGGGCAGGCGGTCTGCCCGCCCACTGCGTGGATCCATGCGTGCGTGTGGCTCGCACGCATGGGCTTAGAGCCGTTAACACCACCTTTGATACGTCGTTACTTCGCCTGGTCGTACTTCTGTACTGCCTGCGACTTCGCGTCTCGTCTCCAACGCAAATCTTCGATTTGCTGGGTGGTGTTAGCCGCTCTTAGTGGTTCAGCTCAGCAGGCTGGCCCTGCATTGCAGCAGGCATCCGGCCAAACTGACCACTGCGCAAATCGTCCATGGCCTGGTCGATTTCCTGGGCCGTGTTCATGACGAAGGGGCCGTGGCCCACCACAGGTTCGTCAATCGGTTCACCCGACAGCCACAACAGAGTGACCTCGTTGTTGGCCTCCAGGTGCACGGTATCTGCCGCACGGTCCATGTGCACAAGCTGGCCAGCACGCGCCACCTCAGTGCCGTTGATCAAGACGGTGCCATGCAGCACCACCAGCGCCAGCGTGTGGCCGGGCGGGGCCTGCAGCTCGGTGGTGGCACCCGCCTTGATCCGCACATCCCAGACATTGATGGGCGTGAAGGTCTTGGCGGGGCCATGGCCCTGTCCGTAATCCCCTGCAATCACCCGCACGGTGCCTGCGCCATGGGGCAGATCGAGCTGAGGGATGTCGGCGTTCAGCAAGGTCTGGTAGCCAGGCGCAGACATTTTGTCTTTGGCTGGCAGGTTGACCCACAGCTGCACCATCTCGAACGGGCCACCCTTGCGGGCATAGGCTTCAGAGTGAAACTCCTCATGCAAGATGCCCGAGGCCGCCGTCATCCACTGCACATCGCCGGGGCCAATGGTGCCGCCTGCGCCTGTGGAGTCACGGTGGGTCACTTCACCTTCGTAGACGATGGTCACTGTCTCAAACCCGCGGTGGGGGTGCGCGCCCACGCCACGTCGGCCCGTAGTGGGTGTGAAGTGGTGGGGCCCCGCATGGTCCAGCAGCAGGAAGGGGCTCAGCGCTTTGCCGTGATCGCCGTAACTGAACAGTGAACGCACAGGAAAGCCGTTGCCCACCCAGTGGGGGCGTGGGGCTTCGTAGACACCCAGAATTTTCTTCAGCATGGCTTTTTCTCCTTGGAATACATCGCTGGGCTTTGCGGCTTGCAGCGATGTGTTGAACATGGTGCCAAGTATGAAATCAGAACGATGTTTGCGCTAGACTGCAAAAATCTACTGCAGAGTTCTATATTTGAAACAATGAAGTTGCCTGATCTCAATGAGCTGTACTACTACGCCCAGGTGGTAGAGCACGGCGGTTTTGCCCCTGCAGGGCGTGCGCTGGGCATGCCCAAGTCCAAACTCAGCCGGCGGGTGGCCTTGCTGGAAGAGCGGCTGGGTGTGCAGCTGCTGCTGCGCTCGACGCGCAGTTTTGCCGTCACAGAGGTGGGCAAGCGTTACTACGAACATTGCCGCGCCATGCTGACCGAAGCCGAGGCGGCCGAAGAATCGGTGGCCATGACGCACAGCGAGCCGTGTGGCGTGGTGCGCATGAGTTGCCCGGTGGCGCTGCTGTCAGCGCGGGTGGGGCCCATGCTGGCGGCCTTCATGGTGCTGTACCCGCGTGTGGTGCTGCAGGTGGACGAAACCAACCGCCGCGTAGACGTGGTGGCCGAAGGGCTGGACCTGGCCATTCGTGTGCGTCCCCCACCGCTGCAAGACAGTGATCTGGTGCTGCGCAACCTGGCAGAGCGTGGCCAGTGTCTGGTGACCAGCCCGGCGCTGCTGGCGCAATGCGGCCAAGCCAGCGGGCCCATGGACTTGGCGCACTGGCCCAGCCTGGAGATGGGCGTGCCGCAGGAAACGCACCGCTGGCTGCTGCAAGGCCCCAACCAGGAGCGCGCAGAAGTGCGTCACCAGCCAAGGCTGGTGACGCAGTCCATGCTGGCACTGCGTGATGCGGCTTTGCAAGGTGTGGGCGTGGTGCAGTTGCCCACCATGTTCGTTGGCGATGAGCTGCGCAGCGGAGCGCTGGTGCAAGTGCTGCCGGGCTGGGCCCCGCGCCCGGAAATCATCCACGCGGTCTACGCCTCGCGCCGGGGGCAGTTGCCTGCGGTGCGGGCGCTGCTGGATTTTCTGGTTCAGCAGTTTCAGGCAGTGGCCGAAGACTGAGGCCGCTTACGCCGGTGCTGTGGATTGAGAGATCCGTTCTACCTGCACTGCGCAGTCATAAAAACAGGGTGCGCGGCCAATGTCGGTGAGCTGCTGGTGGGTCAGCTCATTGACGTTGGTGCCGTTGGCACCGTGCTTGCGCCACCAGATGCCCAGCCCCACCACCACGCCGGGCCGGGCCCGGCCATTAACGGCTGCGTGGCACACGTGTGTGCCGCGGTCGTTGAACACACGCAGCACATCACCGTCGGCAATGCCCCGTACGGCGGCATCATCGGGGTGTAGCTCCAGCAGGGGGCGCTGCTCCATGCGCTGCAGGCTGGTCACATTCGCGAAGGTGCTGTTCAGAAAGTTGCGCGCGGGCGGTGAAATCATGGCCAGCGGGAACGTGGCGGTAGGCGGCTCGTAGTTGGGCAGATAGTCTGGCAAGGTGCTGATGCCCAGTCGTGCCAGTTGTGGGTTGTCAAATTCGCATTTGCCCGAGGGTGTAGCAAAGCCACCGTGTGCAAACGGTGCTTCGCTCACAGGAATGTGTGCAAAGCCGTTGTGCAACAGGGCATCAAAATCAATCACCGTGCCTGCAACGCTGGCTCGGCACAAATCCTCATCACTGGTCTGAAAGTGTGGTGCTGCGTAGGCAGGCTCCAGCAGCGCCATCTGCGCGGCCAGATCACGAAAAATCTGCGCATTGCTGCGCGCTTGACCTTGCGGTGCAATTGCCGGGCGGTTCAGCAGCACATCGGTGTGGCCATAGCTGCCGTGGATGTCCCAGTGCTCCAGCTGCGTGGTTGCGGGCAGCACGTAGTCGGCATGGTCGGCGGTGTCGGTCATGAAATGCTCCAGCACCACCGTAAACAGGTCTTCACGCGCAAAGCCTGCGGCCACCTTGGCCGAGTCGGGCGCGACCGCCACGGGGTTGCTGTTGTAGACCACCACGGCCTGCACCTGCGGCCCCCATTGCGCATTGCCGGGGTGCAGCAGGACGTCGCCAATGGTGCTCATGTTCAGCAGGCGCGGGCGGCGTGTGCCCAGCAACTGCGGCATTTGCAACGCGGCTCTGTTGAACGGCGACACGCCCGAGCTGGACAGCAGCAGCCCACCGGCCCGGTGGCGCCAGGCACCCACCAGCGCAGGCAGGCAGGCAATGGCGCGCACGGCATTGCCGCCACCGCGCACGCGCTGCATGCCGTAGTTCAGGCGAATGGCTGCAGCTTGCGTGGTGCCGTAGTCGCGCGCCAGCTGGGTGATTTGCTCGACCGGCAGGCCGCAAACCTGGGCCGCACGCTCTGGTGGCCATTGCAGGGCGCGGGCTTTGAGTGCTTCCCAGCCCAGCGTGTGCTGGGCGATGTAGTCGTGGTCCAGCCAGTTGTGCACGATCAGCTCGTGCATCAGCGCCAATGCCAAAGCGGCATCGGTGCCCGGCAGCAGTTGCAGGTGCTCGTGGCATTTGTCGGCGGTCTCGCTCTTGCGCGGGTCAATGCACACCAGTCTGGCGCCATTGCGTTTGGCTTCTTGCGCCAGTCGCCAAAAGTGCAGGTTGCTGCTGATGCTGTTGCTGCCCCAGATCAGGATCAGCTGGCTTTCTGCAAAAAACTCCACGCGCATGCCCAGCTTGCCGCCGTAGGTGGCGGCCAGCGCCTCGCTGCCTGCGCTGGCGCAGATGGTGCGGTCCAGCAGGCTGGCACCGAGCTGGTGAAAAAACCGGCGATCCATGCTTTCACCCTGCACCATGCCCATGGTGCCGGCGTAGCTGTAGGGCAGGATGGCCTCAGGCTGCTGCTGCGCAATGCCGTGCAGGCGCTGTGCAATATCGCGCAGCGCCTCGTCCCAGCTGACGGGGGTGAACTGGCCACTGCCCTTGGGGCCGCTGCGTTTGAGCGGCGTCAGTACACGTTCGGAGTGGTAGGTGCGCTCGGCGTATTTGCTGACCTTGGTGCACAGCACGCCACCGGTCATGGGGTGGTCGGGGTTGCCTTGTACGCGGGTGGCAATACCGTCAACCACGGTGGTGACGAGCGAGCAGGTATCGGGGCAATCGTGGGGGCAGGCACCCAGCACGGTGCGGTGTAAAGCAGCGTTCATGGCTCAATCGTGAGGAGGTGAAACATTATGAGGACGGCGCTGCATCACACGAGTAAAACGGAGTGTGAAAACGTTTAGAACGACCGTGCTTTTTGTGCGTGTTTTGGCTACACTGTCCGCACACTAACCATAAGGAGACTTGTCCCATGTCGGATCTGAACGCAACTTTTGAAGAAGCCGTCAAAAATTCCACCTCCATCGGCGAGCGCCCGGACAACGCCACTTTGCTGAAGATTTACGCGCTGTACAAGCAAGCCACCGAGGGTGACAACGAGGCCAAGAAGCCCAGCTTTACCGACATGGTTGGCCGTGCCAAGTGGGATGCATGGGAAAAGCTCAAGGACACCTCGCTGGATGACGCCAAGCAGCAATACATTGATCTGATTAACTCGCTGCGCTGATTGCGCTCTGCGCACAACGCACAACGGCAGCCTACAGGCTGCCGTTTTAGTTGGTGCTTTGAATAAAGTAGCTGTTAACGCTGATCAGTAAACACTTTCAAATACAAAACACTTTGAAAGTGTTGTGTATAAAGCGTTGGTAGCTATATTTTTATGCAGCTTGTAGCATTTCATCAAACTGCGCATGCAGCTTGGCTTCAATCTTTTCCTGGAACATGGCCGCTAAAAAGCCCAGCTCAGCTTCCAGCTTGAGCTGGGTGGCACTCACGTGCAGGCAGCCTTGCATGCCGCTGCCGTCAAAGTGCAGCACGTCGTGTGGATCGCCCGCTTCATAACGGCATTGCACGCCAAATTTGGCCGTCGCTTTTTCAGCCCAGCTCTGGGCATGTTGACGGGCGGTGGGTAAGCCCAGCGTGTGCTGGCGTTCAATAAGGATGTGAGACACGGGGCAAATCTTTGAAAACTGCGGACAGGGCGTGAATCATAAAAGTCCTGCAAGCTTTAGAAGGCCCGGGGGCTGAATACACTTGGGGTTTGGTTTTTCAGAAAAGCAACCGCCGCACTATGGACTTTTTCACTTGGATTATTGTGGGCTCCATCGCCGTCTATGTCTTGCAAGGCATAGAGCACCGTCGCCGCGTGCGTTTGCTGGGGGCACATCTGGCACCCACGCAGGTCGAAAAGCTCATGGGTGGCCTGATTGAAGGCTATATGCGCGCATTGGATGAAAAAGAGCCAGAGCGTCGCAAGCAGGTGTGGGACATTTTGAGCAACAGCGAGAAAACGCTGGCTGACCAACTGCAGCGACTGGCCGCCAGCTTCAGTCAAGAAAACGCACAGGACACGCGCGTCAGCACACTGCCGCTGGCACTGCCGTACTTTGACCGCCTGATCCCCTCGCACACCTTTGACATGCGCGAAGCGCTGAAGATGCATGCCAAAGCCGTGCGCGACGCCTGTGCCCCCGACGATGTGGACCTGGAAACGCGCAAGCGCATGGCATTCACCATGACTGCGGAATTGCTGCTGCTGCAGCACACCTGCCACTGGTTTTGCAAGACGCGCACCATCGCCTCCATGCGTTTGATGGCACGCCAGAAAACATCGTATGAGCAGGTGATGAAGTCCGTATCCGCCAGCACCTTGTCGGCCTATCAGCGCCTGATTGGTAAAGACTGACACACACGGTCGGGTCGGGGTTTTGTGGCCCTAGGGCCTGAAAACCTGTGAAACGGGAAAAAACCTGTCAAACCTACGTGCTCTGGCGTATTGACGAGGGCCGCCTGCTGTCCCAAAAATAGGCAGCATGAAAAACATGCTCGCCGCCCTGGAGACCCGGCTCGCTGAACTTCCCGTTCGCGTGTCCGTGGCATTGCCCGGTGGCCAGCGGATTGGGCCCGCGCAAGGCGATGTGCATATCGCTCTGCGTTCACCGGCGGCACTGGTGGCGCTGGCCCAGGGGCAGATTGGATCGCTGGGGGCTGCCGTGGTTGAGGGCTGGGTGGATCTGGAAGGCAGCATGCGCAACGTCATGGCTGCCGCCACCAGCTTGCTGCAGACAGACCCGGTGCGCGGCAACGCCAGCTGGTGGTCGCAAACCATGGCGCGGGCACGCTCCATGGCCTTGCACACACTGGAGCGCGATGCGCAGCAGGTGCAGTTTCACTACGATCTGTCTGATGATTTCTACGCGCTATGGCTGGACCCTTTGCGGGTCTACTCCTGCGCCTACTACCGCTCTTCAGAGATGTCGCTGGCACAAGCCCAGCAAGCCAAGCTGGACCACATCTGCCGCAAGCTGGCGTTGAAAGCCAATGAGCGCTTTTTGGATATTGGCTGTGGCTGGGGTGGGCTGATTGTGTGGGCTGCCCAGCACTATGGCGTTCAAGCCAAAGGCGTCACTCTTTCACGCAATCAATATGACTACGTGCGCAAGCAGATTCAAGCGCTCGGCCTGGAAGGGCAGGTGCAGGTGGAGCTGTGTGATTACCGGCAGATGGCGGACGCGCCTTATGACAAGCTGGCCTCGGTCGGCATGTTTGAGCATGTGGGGCATGCCAATTTGGCGGCCTATTTTCAGGCCGTGCGTCAGTTGCTGCGCCCCGGTGGCATGGCCTTGATCCATGGCATTACGGCTGGGGGCACGAAAAACAAGCAGCTCGGTGCCGGGATTGGCGAGTTCATTGAACGCTACATCTTTCCTGGCGGAGAGCTGGTGCATGTCAGCGCCGTGCTGCACGACATGGCCGATGCGGGGCTGGAGATGGTGGACACCGAGAACCTGCGACCACACTACGCGCGCACCTTGTGGACATGGTCTGACGCACTGGAAGCACAGTTGCCTCAGGCGCAGCGTATTTTGTCTGCGCAAACGGATGCCGAACGCTCCGGTCGCGCCTTGCGTGCCTACCGCTTGTATCTGGCTGGCAGCGCCATGGGGTTTGAGCAGGGCTGGATGGGCTTGCACCAAATGCTGGTCACAAATCCCTCAGGCGATTTGAGCGCAGGAGGGCTGCGTGGCGCACAATCAGATTACCTATTCCAACGTGAATACATGTACTCGAAAGGATAAAAAAATGGCCTATACCTTCCAGTCACGCGCCACAGCCGACTTGATCATGCTGAAGGCAACTGCCGAGCACATTTTGAAGATTTTGGACAAACCTTTGGGAGAGCCCGGTGTGATCACCGTAGAGCAGATTCCCCACGCATTGGACGTACTCAATCAAGCCGTCGCAGAAGATGAAGCGCGCCGCAAAACCGTGCAAGAAGAGATGAGTGATCAGCAGGAAGACCACTCGGCAGAAGCAGCGGCCGCTTCTGCACAGCTCGGTGCGGTCAGCCTGCGACAGCGTGTCGTACCTTTGGCAGATATGCTGCGCCGCAGTGCCGAAGAAGGCAAACCGGTGACCTGGAAGATCTGAAAGACACCGCACCGTTGAGGTCTAGCCCATAAAAAAACCGCCTGAACGCGAGAGCGTCTGGCGGTTTTTTTGATTTCAGATGCTAGCTAGGTGCAGCACCTGAAAGCGGGCACAGGCTTAGTCAGCGAACTGACCAGCAGCCTTGATGACCTTGCCCCAGCTGTCAATTTCAGCTTGGACGAATTTCTTGTGCTCTGCGGGCTCAACGCGCTTGTCAGCCACCACCACGGCACCCAGACCTTCTTGCTTGCGCACGAACTCAGGGTCTTTCACGGCTTGCTTGAGGGCGTTGTTCAGCTTGGTCAGCACATCGGCAGGGGTGCCCTTGGGTGCATACAGGCCGTGCCATACAGTCACGTTGAAGCCCTTAAGACCTGAAGAGTCCAGTGTTGCCAGATCCTTCAGCGCAGGCGACTTCAGCTTCTGCAGGGTAGTCACGCCATAGGCTTTGACCTTCTGCGCTTCAATTTGCGAAGAGGTGTTGGTAGTTTGGTCGCACATCAGATCGATGGTGCCGCCCATCAGATCGGTAATGGCTGGTGCTGCGCCTTTGTAAGGCACGGTGGTCATCTGCACGTTCAGGGCGCTTTGGAACATCAGGCCACACAGGTGACCAGCTGAACCCAGACCCGAGTGGCCAATGTTGACCTTCTCTTTTTCTGTGTTGATCCAGTCACGCAGTTCTGCAAAGTTCTTGGCAGGCAGGTTAGGGCGGCCAATGACGGTCATGGGCACGTCGTTGATGATGCCCAGGAATTCGAAATCGTTGAGGACGTTAAAAGGCAGCTTGCGGTACAGCGAAGGCATGGTCGACATGCCGATGTGGTTCAGCAGCAGGGTGTAGCCATCGGGTGTTGCACGTGCCACTTTGGCCGAGCCGATGGTGCTGCCTGCACCTGCCACGTTTTCAATCACCACCGTAGCGCCGTCCAAGGGCTTGCGCATGGCTTCAGCCAAGTCACGTGCAACACGGTCAGTAGGGCCGCCTGCAGAGAAGGGCACCACGATCGTGATGTTCTTGCCGGATGTGGGGAAACTTTGAGCGGAAGCAGCAAGGGATACGGCTGCGGCAGCCAAAGCAACGGCTGCGATACGGAACGATTGAGTCATTGAAATCTCCAGACTTACTTACTTGTAATGGGATGCGATCCTAGGAACTTGAGCGACAGGTGTGCCCCCGCACATTCCCTGAGTTCTTCGTAAAAAATTCTAAGAAGAAGGCGCGCTTGCGCTGGATCAAATTCCATAGCAGAAGCTGTTAAGGAGCCTGATTTATTAAAATTCTTTAATAGTTGTTAATTTGTGTTTATTCTTGTTTTCTGTGGCTATCTTCTTTTTGCTCTTGCCAGTTTTTGTCGTGCCAATATTTTCTAGAGACAATTGATGTAAAAATCCTCCATGTACGTACTTTGTTTGTTTTTTACATCATGTATCCGACATTCCATAGGGTGAAATTTATTGAGAATGTCAGGAGTGCATAGGCCCACCAACCTGTCTTGCGGCGCAGGCACTGAATGCACGAGCTAGGCGGTGGCACGGGCAACTGGTCCCCCCAAACGGTTCAAAGGGCCGCAAGGGGGAGATGTCTGGCCTGGGCAACGTGGGTGCGGGCAGGATCTCAGCAGCGGTGCTAGCTGTAACTTCTGGCGTCTTCAATCACTTTGCCGTCATTGGGCAAGCTGCCAGGTGTGACCAGTTGAATGTCGGCACGCAGTTTCGTGATGTCGCGCACCGCATCACTGATTTGCTGGGCGAAACCTGCAGCAGTTTCCAGGCTTTCCACCAGCAACGTCATGGTGTCGTTGGCCATCTCGCCGCTGACGATCAGCCGCGCCTTGTGGGCCTGAGGGAAGCGTTTGATCACATCAGCCACCTGGCTGGGGTGCACGAACATGCCGCGCACTTTGGTGGTCTGATCAGCGCGGCCCATCCAGCCTTTGATGCGGTGGTTAGTGCGGCCAGTGGGGCAGTGCCCGGGCAATATGGCTGACAAGTCACCCGTGCCAAATCTGATCAGCGGGTAGTCGGGGTTGAGCGTGGTGACTACCAGCTCACCCACCTCTCCATCTGGCACGGGCTCACCAGTGCCGGGGCGCACGATTTCGACAATGACGCCTTCATCGATGACCAGGCCCTGGCGCGCTGATGTTTCGTAAGCAATCAGACCCAAATCGGCAGTGGCATAGCACTGATAACCATCAATGCCCTGTGTGTGCAGCCAATCGCGCAAAGAGGGGGGGAATGCTTCGCCACTGACCAGCGCTTTGCGCACGCTGGAGATGGGGGTGCCCATGCTGTGTGCTTTTTCCAAAATCAGCTTGAGAAAGCTGGGCGTACCGATGTAGCCCGCTGGGCACAGCTCAGCCATCGCTTGTACTTGCTGCTCTGTCTGGCCTGTCCCGCCGGGGAAAACTGTGCAACCTAGGGCATGTGCGCCCGTTTCCATCATCGAGCCGGCAGGCACGAAGTGGTAGCTAAAGCAGTTGTGGATCAGCTCGCCCGCCCGAAAGCCTGCGGCATAAATTGCACGCGCCATGCGCCAGTAATCCACTCGTGTGCCCTCGGGCTCGTAAATGGTGCCCGGGCTGGCAAAGACATGCGGCATGTGTGGGCCAAATGCCTGTGTGTTGAATCCACCAAACGGGCTGCTGGCGCGCCCAGCCTGTTGCTTGGCCAGCAGTTCATATTTGCGTGTGACCGGCAGCTGCGCCAGTGCGGCGCGGCTGTGAATGGCTGCGGCGTCAACGCCTTGGAGAATTTGCGCAAACGCGGGGGAGTGTGCCTGTGCATGTGCAATATGCGCAGGAAGAGCGGCCATCAAAGCGGCTTCACGTGCTGCTGGTGAACGGACTTCCAAACTGTCGTAATGCTCAGACATGCTGAACTCCTCAAGACGCGGTGGTCACTTGCAACCGCCAAAAAGTTGAAATGTTGGAAGCTGTGGTTAAGCCAGCCAGCGTTTGCGACGTTTGTAGCTTTTGACGTCGCGAAAACTCTTGCGCTCGCTGCCGCCAACGCCCAGGTAAAACTCCTTGACGTCTTCGTTGGAAGCCAGGTCGCTGGCGGTGCCATCCATCACAATGCGGCCGCTTTCCATGATGTAGCCGTAGTCGGCATATTTCAGCGCCATGTTGGTGTTTTGCTCGGCCAGCAGGAAGGTGACTTTTTCCTTGCTGTTGAGGTCTTTGACGATGTGGAACACCTCGTCCACGATCTGCGGTGCCAGGCCCATGGAAGGTTCATCGAGCAGCACCATGCGCGGATTGCTCATGATGGCGCGGCCAATGGCGCACATTTGCTGCTCACCGCCGGAGGTGTACGCGGCCTGGCTGGTGCGCCGGGTTTTGAGACGCGGAAAGTAGTTGTAGACCTTCTCCAGATTGGCCGCGATCTCACCCTTGTCGGTGCGGGTGTAGCTGCCTGTGAGAAGGTTTTCTTCGATGGTCAGGTGGGCAAAGCAGTGACGGCCTTCCATGACCTGCACGACACCACGCTTGACCAGTTCAGCCGGGGACAGATTCTGGATCTGCTCGCCTTCCAGCGTGACACCACCTTTGGTGACCTCGCCGCGCTCTCCCTTGAGCAGGTTGGATATGGCCCGCAACGTGGTGGTCTTGCCGGCACCATTGCCGCCCAGCAAAGCCACGATGCTCTGGTGTGGCACTTGAAGTGAAACGCCTTTGAGCACCAAGATCACGTGGTTGTAGATGACTTCGATGCCATTGACTTCCACCAGCGGCGCGGCGCTGGCAGGGGTGGATATGCGGTTGGAGGAATCGGTCATGCAATCACCTGGATACTCAAATTAATAGCTGGTTGCGCCTACTGAATAAGCGCCAGAGCTTGATTTGGCCAAAAGTTTTGCACGGCCCGCTGCGGTCAAGCGCGGGCCGTGTTTTCAGTGCATCAGTTGCAGGAACGAACCTTGACGTTCTTTTCCTTGGCGTAGCGCTCTGCGTATTCCTTGTACAGAGGATCGACCAGAGACTTGTCCGCCTGGTACCAGTCAGAGTTCACCTTGAACTTGCTGCCATCCCAAGTGGCAATGCGCGCCCAGTCTGCACCCAGGTGGTTTTCGCAGCTGGTCTTGAAGGGGCGAATGATCTTGCCAAAGCCCAGCTCGTTCAGACGCTCTTGTGTGAGGTTCAGGTTTTCCAGGCCCCAGCGCACTTGCTCGGGCGTCATGACCTTGCCTTTGCCAAACTTTTCCTGCGCCGTGCGAATGCCTTCCACCTGCAGCATGGCAATCATCATGCCGCGTGTGTGTGCCAACTGGCCCAGCTCTTTGGGGTCCTGGGCTGTGCCCTGGCCTTTGTCGTAGAGCATGGCTTTGACGTCGGCATGCACCTTGTCGTTTTCGGCCGTGTTGTGGATGGTGACGGTGTTGTAGCCCTTGGCACCTGCACCGATGTCTTTCACATCATGGTCAGAGCCGCCCCACCAGATGGCGTACATCTTCTCGCGTGGGTAGCCCGTGGCCTGTGCCTCGCGCACTGCGGTGGGGGTCATCACACCAGCGGACCACAGCAGCACATAGTCGGGGCGGCTCTGGCGAATCTGCAGCCAGGTGGATTTTTGCTCTACACCGGGCGCTGTCACGGGCAGCTTGATCAGCTCAAAGCCGTCCTTGGCAGCACGCTTTTCCAGCAGTGCAATAGGCTCCTTGCCATAAGGTGAATCGTGGTAGACCAGTGCAATCTTCTTGCCCTTGAGGTTACCGTTTTCCTTCTTCAGGATGTCCTGAATCATGGAGTCAGCAGCTGTCCAGTAATTGCCCAGCAGCGGGAAATTCCACTCAAACACCTTGCCATCAACAGACTGAGACAGGCCATAGCCGGGGGTTACCACTGGCACCTTGTCGCCGGGGGCCTTGTCGGTCACTGCAAAAGTAATGCCGGTCGATTGGGTGTCAAAGCCCGAGGCGCCACCGTCCTTGTTCTTCAGGCGCTCATAGCACTCCACGCCCTTGGCGGTGTCATACGCGGTTTCGCACTCTTCAAACTTGATCTTCACGCCATTGATGCCGCCCTTGGCGTTCACCAGCTTCAGGTAGTCCTGCTTGCCGTCGCCCCATGGAATGCCCAGCGGCGCAAACTGGCCGGTGCGGTACACCAGCAGCGGAACAAACTGCTCTTGTGCCTGCACAGCGGGCGCAGTCATCAGAGCGCCCATGCTTGCTGCCACAGTAGCGGCAGCCATCGCAATTTTCTTGAACATCATCAACTGTCTCCTTCGGTTGTATGGGACGGCGTCCCGGTTGCAGGCACTCTGCGGTGTCTTAAAGAATCAATGCGGAAATGGCCAAACGCGTAATTTCTGTCTTGCTGTGGCCCACAGCTTGGCCAATCCGTGTGGTTCCACAATCAGGAAGAACACGATCAGCGCACCAAAAATCATGTGTTCCAGATAGGTGGCGGTAGCCGTAGATATTGGCAGACCCAGCCAGTGCGGAACCTGGGTCAGAAACAGCGGCAGCAGTACAAAGAAGGCGGCCCCAAAAATGCTGCCCACAATGGAGCCCAGGCCACCAATGATGATCATGAACAGCAGTTGCAGCGAGCGATCCAGGCTGAAGGCCGCGGGCTCCCACGCTCCCAGATGCACAAACCCCCAAAGTGCACCAGCAATACCGACGATGAAGGAGCTGACCGCAAATGCTGACAACTTGGCGTAGGTGGGGCGGATGCCGATCACCGCGGCGGCCACATCCATGTCGCGCATGGCCATCCATTCGCGGCCAATGGCACCACGCACCAGGTTTTTGGCGGCCAGACCCAGTACACACAGAATGACCAGACACAGCAGGTATTTCTCTACCGGGGTGTCAATGTTCCAGCCCATGATGGCCAGCGGCTTGGCACTGACCGAGCCTGAGGAGGAGTTGTTGGTGACCCAGGCGGCACGTGTGGTCAGCCAGTCCACAAAGAACTGGGCGGCCAGCGTAGCCACGGCCAGATACAGACCCCGAATGCGCAGGCTGGGCAGGCCAAAAACGATGCCAAAGACCATCGCCACAAGCCCGCCACCGATCAATGCCAGCAGCAGTGGCATGCCTTCGATGCGGGCTTGCAGGTTGTAGGCGGCGTAAGCGCCAACAGCCATGAAGGCGGCAGTGCCCAGTGAAATTTGGCCGCAGTAACCCACCAAAATATTGAGCCCCATGGCCCCCAGCGACATGATGACGAAGGGAATCAGAACGGCCTGAAAGGTGTAGTCACTGGCTGCAAAAGGAATGACCAGAAAGGCCACTGCCAAAATCAGCAGGACGGCGTAGCGGTCCTGTGCCACGGAGAAAATTTGCTGGTCGGCCGCGTAGCTGGTTTTGAACTGGCCGTTTTCACGATAAAACATGTCGGTTTCCTCTTCTTACGGCTTCAAACGCGGTCGATAATTTTGTCGCCGAACAACCCTTGAGGGCGGACCAGCAGGAAGCACAGGGCCAGGCCGTAGGCAAACCAGGTCTCGATACCACCGCCCACCATGGGGCCCAGATAGACCTCGGACAGTTTTTCTCCAACGCCAATGATCAGTCCGCCGATGATGGCGCCGGGCAGTGAAGTCAGGCCACCCAGAATCACCACCGGCAAGGCCTTGAGCGCTACCAGCGACAGCGAGTACTGCACGCCCAGCTTGGAGCCCCAGATGATGCCCACCACCAGAGCCACACCGCCCGCCACCGACCAGACGATGACCCAGATGCGCGACAGCGGAATGCCGATGGATTGCGCGGCCTGGTGGTCATCAGCGACGGCGCGCAGGGCGCGGCCGGTTTTGGTTTTCTGAAAGAAAAGGCTCAGGCAGACCACCATGAAGGCAGCAATGCCTGCGGCGTACAAGTCTTCCAGGCTGATCATCACACCACCTGGAAACAGGCCGTCCATGATGAAAACAGGGTCCTTGGGCATGCCCACGTTGATGCTGTAGACCGCGCTGCCAAAAATCATGGGACCCAGTCCGTCCAGCAGGTAGGCAATGCCCAGGGTGGCCATCAGCAACGTGATGGGCTCTTGGTTGACCAGGTGGCGCAAGGCCAGTCGCTCAATCAGCCATGCCACCACAACCATGATCAGCAGCGCGACGATGATGGCCAGCAGATTGCCCACGAGACCGGGCTCAATGCCCAGCCATTCGGGAATCCACTGCGAAAAGCGTGCCATGGCCAGCGCTGAAAACAGCACCATGGCACCTTGTGCAAAGTTGAAGACACCTGAGGCCTTGAAGATCAGTACAAACCCAATGGCGATCAGCGCGTACAGCGTGCCCACCATGAGTCCACCGAACAGGGTTTCCAGAAAAAATCCCATGCTTCTGCTCCTTAGTGGCCAGCGCCCAGATAGGCCCGGATCACGTCTTCGTTATTGCGCACTGCTTCGGGTTCACCGTCGCCAATCTTCTTGCCGTAATCGAGCACCACGACGCGGTCGGAAATGTCCATCACTACGCCCATGTCGTGTTCGATCAGCACGATGGTGGTGCCAAATTCATCGTTCACATCCAGGATGAAACGGCACATGTCCTGCTTTTCCTCGACGTTCATGCCTGCCATGGGCTCGTCCAGCAGCAGTACCTGCGGCTCCATGGCCAGGGCGCGGCCCAAGTCCACGCGCTTTTGCAGACCGTAAGGCAACTGGCCCACGGGCATCTTGCGATAGGCCTGAATTTCAAGAAAGTCGATGATGTGTTCGACAAACTCGCGGTTGCGAATCTCTTCACGCTGGGCAGGGCCTACACGCAGAGCCTGCATCAGCACGTTGCTCCTGATTTTGAGATTGCGGCCGGTCATGATGTTGTCAATCACGCTCATGCCTTTGAACAGTGCCAGGTTCTGAAACGTCCGGGCCACACCCATTTCAGCGACCTGACGGCTGTTCATGTGGCTAAAGGTCTGACCTCTGAAGGTGATGGAACCTTCAGAAGGGGTGTAGACCCCGTTGATGCAATTGAGCATGGAGCTTTTGCCCGCGCCATTGGGTCCGATGATGGAGCGGATCTCATGCTCACGCACGTTGAACGAAATGTCTGTCAGCGCTTTCACTCCGCCAAAGCGCAGGCTGATGTTCTGGATGTCCAAAATGACATCGCCAATCTTCTTGTCTGTCATGGCTGCTGGTCTTTCGTTCGGGCTATCAAGCAGCGGCACGCGTGGCCGGGAATGTCTTGGCGTTGATGATTTGCAGCGTGGCGCTCACGCTGCCTGTGCGGCCGTCCTCAAACTTCACCTGCGTTTCAATGAACTGCTCGGTCTTGTCGCTGTACAGCGCCTCAATGAGCACGCCGTACTTTTCACCAATGAAGTTGCGCCGTACCTTGCGGGTGCGGGTGAGCTCATCGTCGTCCGGGTCCAGCTCTTTGTGCAGCACCAAAAAGCGCGCAATCTGGGTGCCAGCCATGCCCGCTTCGGTGGCCAGGCCCGCGTTGACTTGGTTGATGCACTCGCCAATCAGCTCCAGCACCTGTGGCTTGGAGGCCAAGTCCACATAGCCGCCATAAGGTATGCCTTGGCGCTCAGCCAGGCTGCCCACCGCTTCGTAATCGATATTGATGAAGGCGCAGACTTCATCGCGCAGGTTGCCAAAGCACACCGCCTCTTTGATCTGGGGGAAGAACTTGAGCTTGTTCTCTATATAGTTCGGCGCAAACATGGCCCCGGCGTTGGTTTTGCCCACGTCTTTGGCCCGGTCAATGATGCGCAGGTGGCCGTCTTCATCCAGCACGCCTGCGTCGCCGGTGTGAAAGTAGCCTTGTGCATCAATCACTTCGGCCGTGGCATCCGGGCGTTTGTAGTACTCCTTGAGTACCGACACCCCTTTGACCAGTACTTCACCGTTGTCCGCAATCTTCAGTTCAATGCCAGGTGCCGCCTGGCCTACGGTGTTGAGTTTGACCTGTCCATTTTTCTGGATACAGACATAGGCGCAGGTCTCGGTCTGGCCATACAGCTGCTTGAGGTTGATGCCAATGGAGCGGAAAAACTTGAACAAGTCCGGGCCAATGGCCGCGCCCGCGGTGTAGGCCACGCGGATACGCGACAGCCCCATGACGTTGCGCAGTGGGCCATAGATAAACAAGTCACCCAGGCAATACTTGAAGCGATCCCAGGCGCCCACAGGCTTGCCGTCCAGGATGTCGGCACCCACACGCTGGGCTAAGTGCATGCACTTTTCATACAGCCATTGCTTGGGTTTGGCTGCGTCTTCCATACGGATGGACACCGAGGTCAGCATGCCTTCAAAGACCCGGGGCGGAGCGAAGTAATACGTGGGGCCAATTTCGCGCAGATCGATGTTGATGGTGCTGGCAGATTCTGGGCAGTTGATCGTAAAGCCCGCCACCATCCACTGGGCCACTGAGAACAAATGATCGCCCACCCATGCTGGAGGCAGATAGGAGATCACGTTGTCCGATGGGGTCAGCCCATCCACCTCCACGCCCCCCTGTGCTGAGCCGATAAAGCTGGCATGGGTTTGGCACACGCCTTTGGGCTTGCCGGTGGTCCCCGAGGTGTACAAAATGACGGATACGTCTTCAGGCTGCACTGCTTGCACCATGGCGTCCCAGGTGCCGGGGTGATCGCGGTCCCACTCCTGGCCCAGCTCTTTGAGCTGCGCGATGCTGATCAGACCGGGGGCGTCGTATTTGCGCAGGCCGCGTGGGTCGTCGTAAATGATGTGCTGAATGCTGGGTACAGATTCACGCACTTCCAGCAGCTTGTCGACTTGCTCCTGGTTCTCTGCAAATGCAAATGCAACCTCGGCATCCTCGATGACAAAACGCATTTCTTGCGCGACGGCATCCTGGTACAGCGGAATGGGGACTGCGCCCAGGCTTTGCACCGCAATGAACCCCATGTAAAGGCTGGGGCGGTTGTCGCTGATGAAGGCGAGATTTTGCCCCTTGGCCAAACCCAGCGCAGCCAGGCCACATGCCATCTGGCGCACGTCACGGGCAGCGTCTGCCCAGCTCCATGTTTGCCAAATGCCGTATTCCTTCTCGCGCAATGCAGCAGCCGCGGGCCTTTCGGCAGCATGCCTAAGCAGCAGATGCGGAAATGTTGTTGCCATTGCAGATCCTCACAGATTCAAACCTCGGGCCAACTGGTGAGCGCGGTCATCAAGCACCGCCACTCAGCGAATGAAGGCAATACTAGGCAGTGGTTTGACGTTTTCTTGTCTTTTCAACGACATTCTCGGGAAAGACCTAATCGGGTTAATACGCGGCATTTGTCGGCATATGTCCCATAAATGCCAACATTTGACTTGAATCAGGCCGTGTGCCGTGCGGCGCTGTCATTTGTCGTGGCAAACCCCAATGTCACGACAAAGGGGTCTGCGCACATGCTTGCGACCTATGAGTCCAAGCACTTCTTTGTACCAACGCCGCCGTGCTGCTACCCCTGAAGAGATCAATGCCATTCCATGGATCAGCCTGCTGCTGCCGCATGAGCGCGAGCGGGCCGTCTCCACTCTGCTGGTAACGCAAGCATCTGCTGGTGAATATGTCAGCCATGCTGGCAAGCCTGTGAGTTTTTGGCTGGGTCTGACCGAGGGGCTGCTGAAAATGAGCGCCGACAACGTCGATGGCTTGACCATGACCTTTACCGGGGTGCCTCCAGGGGGCTGGTTTGGAGAGGGCACATGCATCAAGCGCGAAACCTACCGTTACAACATTCAGGCCCTGCGCAAAAGTGTGATTGCAGGCATTCCTGTAGAGACGTTCCAGTGGTTGCTTGACAACTCTTTGGGCTTTAACCGTTTCATCATGAACCAGCTCAACGAACGTCTGGGCCAGTTCATTGCCGCGCGGGAGATTGACCGTATCAGCAACCCTGATGTGCGTGTGGCACGCAGCCTGGCGGCATTGTTTAACCCGGTGCTGTACCCGGCAGTGGGTGCGGTGCTCCGAATTACGCAGCAAGAGCTGGCGTACTTGGTTGGTTTATCGCGGCAAAGGGTGAATGAAGCCTTGTCCACTTTAGAGAGCTACGGCGCCATTCAGGTGGAATATGGCGGCTTGCGAGTGATGGATTTGCAGGCCTTGCGCGATGGACTTTTCACCAGCAGCAAGCGCGTCTCTGTGCCAGAAGCTGTAACGCGCGAGGGCATAGTCTGAGCGGCTAGCAAGGCTGTACAAGGGGCGCGACAATAGCGCCCTAACTCCAAGAGCCGAGCATGTCTTTCAAAGACCACCCCAATTCCCGAGGCCCATCGTCTAACGGCGCCTCCCGTCCCGCCCGCCCTGCTGGTGAACGCACCGAGCGCCGGGGGGATGATCGTCCTCGCGGCGGCCAGTCCTTTGGCCCGCGCGATGACCGAGGCCCACGCCGTGAAGGTGGCTTTGGCGGTGGTGACCGCCCCCGCTTTAACAGCGGTGAGCGCGGCCCTCGTCCGGAAGGTGCAGACCGTCCACGCTTTAACAGCGACCGCGGCCCCCGTCCAGAGCGCAGCTTTGGCGACCGCCCCCGCCGTGAAGAAGGCGGCTTTGGCCAGTCTGACCGCCCCCGTTTCAACAACGATGACCGTGGCCCACGCCGCGAAGGTGGCTTTGGTGGTGGTGATCGTCCCCGCTTTAACAGCGGTGAGCGCGGCCCTCGTCCGGAAGGCGGAGACCGTCCACGTTTCAACAGCGACCGTGGTCCTCGTCCAGAGCGCAGCTTTGGCGACCGTCCCCGCCGTGAAGAAGGCGGCTTTGGCCAGTCTGACCGCCCCCGTTTCAACAACGATGACCGTGGCCCACGCCGCGAAGGTGGCTTTGGTGGTGGTGATCGTCCCCGCTTTAACAGCGGTGATCGCGGCCCTCGTCCGGAAGGTGCAGACCGCCCCCGCTTTAACAGCGACCGTGGCCCCCGTCCAGAGCGCAGCTTTGGCGACCGCCCCCGCCGCGAAGAAGGCGGCTTTGGCCAGTCTGATCGCCCCCGCTTTAACAGCGGTGAGCGCGGCCCTCGTCCGGAAGGTGCAGACCGCCCACGTTTCAACAGCGACCGTGGTCCCCGTCCAGAGCGCAGCTTTGGCGACCGTCCCCGCCGCGAAGAAGGCGGCTTTGGCCAGTTTGATCGCCCCCGCTTTAACAGCGGTGAGCGCGGCCCTCGTCCGGAAGGCGGAGACCGTCCAAGCTTTAACAGCGACCGTGGCCCCCGTCCAGAGCGCAGCTTTGGCGACCGCCCCCGCCGCGAAGAAGGCGGCTTTGGTGGCGGTGATCGCCCGCGCGGCCCTCGTCCCGAACGCAGCTTTGGTGGTGGCGACCGTGCTCCCCGCCGCGAAGGTGGCGCAGGCGGGGATCGTCCTCGCGTGAGTAGCGGCGACCGTGGCCCACGCCCAGAGCGCAGCTTTGGTGGTGATCGCGGCCCCCGTCGCGAAGGTGGTGCAGGCGGCGACCGTCCGCGTTTTAACAAAGAGCGCAGCTTTGGCGGTGATCGTTCACGTTCGAATGAGCCCCGCGAAGAGCGTCCCGATTACGCCAACAGCGTGGGTGAAGTGCGCCGCTCGTTCAGCGGTATTCGCACCTACCGTGCGCCTGCAGAACTCAAAGGCAAGCCTGCACCGATCAAGGTGATTCGTCCTGAAGAGGGCGATGAGGCTCCCAAGAAGAAGTGGTAAAACATAGCGCATAGCGCTGGTGTTTAAAGGGTTTCAAGGTTAAAACACCTTGAAAACAAGAAAAGGAGCGCGCAAGCAGCTCCTTTTTTATTTGCAGACTGCGCTTTTCGCGTTCAATCGTCTTTGCGGTTAGAGAGCAGGGTTTTGTAGATCACCGCACCAATCAGAGCGCCCACAATGGGCGCCAGCCAGAACAGCCACAGCTGCTGCATGGCAATGTCAGGGCCAAACACCGCCACCCCTGTGGAGCGCGCAGGGTTGACCGATGTGTTGGTGACGGGAATGCTGATCAGGTGAATCAGCGTCAGGCACAGACCGATGGCCAAGCCTGCAAAACCGGGGGCTGCGCGTTTGGCCGTGGCTCCCAGGATGACGATGAGAAACAATGCGGTCATCACCACTTCGGTCACCAGCGCTGCCGTCATGCTGTAGCCACCGGGTGAGTGTGTGCCAAAACCGTTGGTGGCAAAACCACCCAGCTCTGCGCCCGCTTTGCCCGTGGCAATCACGTACAAGATGCCGCCGCCGACGATGGCACCCAGCACCTGTGCAATCACGTAGCCCGGCAGCTCGCTCCAGGAAAACCGTCCCCCCATGGCCATACCCACGGATACAGCCGGGTTGAAGTGTCCGCCAGAGATGGGGCCCAGCGCATAGGCACCAGTGACCACAGTCAAACCAAAAGCCAGCGAGACGCCGACCAAGCCAATGCCAATTTCAGGAAAAGCGGCAGCCAGTACGGCGCTGCCGCAACCGCCCAGGGTGAGCCAGAACGTGCCAATGAATTCGGCCGACCATTTTTGAACCGACGTATGCATATCGCCTCCTGTGAAAGCGCCAGGTGAGAGCCGGCAGACCATCTGTCAGCCTTCGATATGCTAGGCATATTGAGTGCATCGTGGTTCATATGTAACTGCAAAGAAATATCAACCAATGTGCCTGCGCAAGCGATAGAGGATGCAGCGTGTGGCAGCCCCCGGGACCTCAAAGCACGGGGAGGTTTAAGCGGCGCAGGTACAAGCATTAGGTGCGTTGTGGCCTTGCATTCATCGCCCATCTTCCATGGGCTGGGGGCTTGGTAGCGTTAGCCTTTCTTAAGGCGCGGGCGCAATGTTCCAGAGCACTTCTTGCGTGATGCGCTCCACGGTGGCACAGCCCAGGTGGGCCATGGCCAGCTCCAGCTCTGCACGCAGCAAATGCAGCATGTGGGCAACGCCCAGCAGGCCTGCAGTGGCCAGGGCATGTACTTGGGGGCGACCAATCAGCACGGCGCTGGCGCCCAGAGCCAGGGCCTTGACCACGTCGGTGCCGTAGCGCACCCCGCTGTCCAGCAGCAAAGGCACGCGTGGGCCCACACTGCGGGCAATGGCAGGCAATACCTCGAGCGGGCTGACTACACCATCCAGTACGCGCCCGCCGTGGTTGGAGACGATGAGGGCGTCAGCCCCCAGCGCCACGGCCTGCTGCGCCTGTGCCGGTGACAGCACGCCTTTGACGATCAAGGGCAGTGCCGTGTGGGCGCGCAGCCAGCGCAGGTCATCCCAGCAGGGGACTTGCGCCATCAATGGGGTGCCAAACAGGATCGGCCCCTGCAGGGGGCTGGTGTGCTGTGTGGCTGGCATTCCGTGCAGATTGGCCGCGTCCACCCCATAGGGCAGGGGAAAGCCAGAACGTTTGATGCTGGCATCCACCGTCCAGACAATGGCGGTGTAGCCAGCCGCTTCGGCGCGGCGCAGCAACTGCAGGCTGTGGGCGCGGTCGGGTTGCAGATACAGCTGAAACCAGCGCGGTGCGCCTTGGCCCATTTCTACCTCAGCAGCTTGGCCTGTTTGGGCGATGTCTTCCAGCGTGCAACTTGACAGGGTGCTCACCACCATGCCAGTTTGCAGGGCCATGGCGGCGCGCACGGTAGCGATCTCACCCTCCGGGTGCACCAAACGCTGGTAGGCCACAGGCGCAAGCAAGATGGGGCTGGCCAGCGTGTGCCCCAGCAGTTCAGTGCGCGTGTGGGCACCTTGCATATCCTCCAAAGGACGGGGCAGCAGCCGCAGGTTATCGAACGCCGTGCGGTTGTGCGCCAGCGTCAGATTTTGGTCGGCTCCGCCTTGGATGTGCCGCCACGCCTGTGCCTCGATGTGGTGGATGGCATGGCGCTCGTAATCGGCCGCGCAGGCAATGTCCGCCGGAATCTGGTTGTGTGCAGGGCGCAGAGGGTCACCCAGAGCGTTGACTATTCCGACGCTCATCAGGCCTCCGACCACATGCGCAGCAGGTTGTGGTAAGTGCCTGACAGGGCCGAGAGTTTGGGGTGGTCAGGGTGGTCCATGCTCAGTTGCTGAATGGACTGGTCCAGATCAAACAGCATGCGGCGTTGTTCGTCGGACTTGACCAGGCTTTGCGTCCAGAAAAACGATGCGTAGCGCGTGCCTTGGGTCACCGGGTTCACGCGGTGCAAGCTGGTGCCGGGGTAGACAATCGCATCGCCCGCAGCCAGCTTTACGCTTTGGTGGCCGTAGGTGTCCTCCACAATCAGCTCGCCACCTTCGTACTCATCGGGGTCGCTGAAGAACACGGTGGTTGAGACATCTGTACGCACTTTGATGGCAGTGCCCGGAATGACAAACAGCGCGTTATCAATGTGGTTGCCATAGGTGCCGCCGCCTTCGTAGCGGTTAAAGCGCGGGGGGAGCACACGCAGGGGCAGGGCTGCAGAAAGATACAGGGGGTTGTGCCCCAATTTGTCGAGAATGAGATTGCCCATCTTGGCGCCCAAAGGGCAGTCAATCGGTAACTGCCAATTGCTTTTGACTTTGACGGCAAGATGGCCTGCGGTCAGGCGTCCGTCTTGCCAGTCAGCCTCTTGCAGGGCTTGGCGGCATTCGCGTACTTCTTCGGCAGTCAGCAGGGAGGGGATGCGCAGCATCATGGTGAAAGCAACCTTTCAAATATCAACCAGCAGCGCGTTAGCGCTGCAGGCAGTATCTATGTAAAAGCCCCGCAACAGCACGGGCTGGCGGGGCTTTTAGGGGGCGGCGTTATGTCTAAGTCAAACTCAGGTGTTACCGGGAGTACTCAGTACGTGAACTTGAGGGTTGCAACTGCCGAGCGGCCGGAACCCAGCGTGGCGTAGTGGGCCGAGTAGGTGGAAGCGTAATAGACCTTGTCGGTTAGGTTATACACATTCACTTGCAGGCTGACATTCGGGTTGAAGATATAGCTCAGCATGGCGTCATAGCGTACGTAGCCAGCTGTGCCCTTCTTGATCAATGAGCCGTTTTCAGTATATGAATAAGCAGCAACTACATCGCTTTGACCGGTTGCACCAAAGCCAATATTCAGTTTAGGTGTGAATTTGTAGCTGCTCCACAAGCTGACGCTGTGCTTGGGGGTATTGGGGAAAGCTAGGCCTGTGCCTGCGCTTGGCCTTCCGGGGTTGAACTTGTCGCTCAGTGCAACATTTCCAATTTTTTTCTGCTCGCTATCCATGTAGGTATAGCCACCAAATACATCCCATTGTTTGGTGATGCGCCCCGAAAACCCTAACTCTAGGCCATTGACCACTTTTTCACCGGCCATCGCAGCTAACGAAGTATTGGGATCACGGACACGTGCATTGGTGGTCTCGTTGCGGAACAGCGCAGCTGTCAGAGACAGCTGCTGGTCAAGCACATCCCATTTAGTACCCAATTCAATGGAACGTGTCTTTTCAGGAGACAGGTCACTTGCATTGAGTGTGGGCGCGCGGCCACCAGGCGTAATACCTTGGTTTTCAAGGCCCTGTCCGTTTGCGCCTCCGCCTGGGGTGGACGAAGTACCGATACTGGCGTAGACGCTGGCATTGGGTTGAAGCTTGTAGACGACGCCTAGCTGGTAGTTGAATAGTGTGTCGTTGCGGCTGAAACTAGTCTGACTATCCCATTGTTTGGTGCGGTAGTCATCCATTCGAATGCCACCATTGATCAGCCACTGGGGGCTCAATGTGAGCGTGTCAAACGCATACAGCGAAACGGTTTCTGTCTTGTAGTGCGTGAACGCATTGTTGCGCACCATGCGTCCTGTCCAAGGATCATTGCTATTGGGGTTGGAGAGATCCGTACACATATACGGCGATCCACCTACTTTGCACTGGTTGGTGTTAGCAATGTCTGCACCGTTAGCATCTACCATTTTGTAGCTGTCAACATCAGATTTTTCACGAGACAGCTCTAGACCAATTGCAAATTGGTGCTTGATGTCCCCAGTGATAGCTTGACCTGTAAGTTCGGTGACGTTCTGCAGCGTTTCAGTTTCACTGTAGCGAGAGTTAAAGCGACGCCACACCTGGCCCTTCTCTACATTGCCTTGGCTGTCATCAGGTTGTGTCCAGACGTAGTCCTGCTTGGATTTGCTAAAGCGCGTGGCGTTACGGATTTTGTTCGTGTCGGTGAGCTTGTGCTCGGCAGCGACAGTGAAAACATCACTTTTTTCTTTGCGGAAATCGCGCGCTTTCAATCCATACCAGTTTTCACGGTTGCCACCAAATGTGGGGTGGATGGTTGTGTTCTGGGTCAACCCGGCCGGTTTGCCAATTGCAAAAGGTACGCCGCTCTCAGGCGTATCGTCGGATTGCATGTGCTCATACGACAGTGTGACCTGCGTCGGCGTATTCATGCCAAATGTCATGGTAGGTGCAATACCCCAGCGCTGGCTGTCAGGTCCATTGCGTCCGGGAACGTCAGCATCGTGAGCCATTGCATTCAGGCGGAAACCGATGGTGTCGCTGAGTTTGCGGTTCAGATCAAGTGTCGTGCGCTTGTATTTGTCAGTGCCAAGACCTACATCACCAGAAACAAAGTTGTCATTTTTTGCTTTTTTGGTGAAAAGGTTGATAGAGCCGCCTGCTCCACCACGGCCTGCATAAGCAGAGTCGGAACCTTTGACGACTTCTACGGATTCCAGGTTGTAAACCTCACGTGAGCCGGCAGCGATATCTCTCATGCCATCCACAAATATGCTCCCTTGGGCGTCGCTGCCGCGCATGAAAGGACGGTCGCCAGACGGATTGCCACCCTCCCCGGAACCAAAAGTGATGCCAGGGCTTGCACGCAGAGCATCGGCCAAGCTGGTCGCGCCAGTTTGCTTCAAGACCTCTTCATTGATTACCGTGACTGTCTTTGGGGTATCAATCAATGGCGCAGTGAACTTAGCCGAAGGCGCGATATCTGTCTTCAGGGATGGGGTCGCACTTTCCTGTACGGTCACCGTCGGCAGCGTGGCGGTAGCTTGAGCGAAAGCGGACGCGCCTGCGAAGCACAGACCAGTGGCCAAGGCCAATTGGGTGAGTTCGCAGTGCAGTCCCGCCTTGTTAGATGTTTTTGTGGCGTGGGGCATAGGAAATTAGCAGTGATAAACCCTGCTGAAAGACGCAGGGTGGCGAATTTTAATATTGACTGAGAACAATTCTTTTTTGCTTTTGTATTGGTGTGACTGAGCGTTGCCTTTAGGCAACAGCCCGAACCGGGGCACACATCTTGAAATCGACACTGTTGACCAGATATGGGCCAAGGCGCCGGGAAACTGGCTTTGCACCATTGGTTTCAACTTACGACTGCACAAGACAAATACATGAGCAAGCAAACCCATTCCTTTCAAGCTGAAGTTGCGCAACTGCTGCATTTGGTGACCCATTCGCTGTACTCGAACCCTGAAATTTTCTTGCGCGAGTTGGTCTCTAACGCTTCTGATGCCTGCGACAAGCTGCGTTTTGAAGCGCTGAACGACAGCAGCCTGTACGGCGATCAGCCCAATCTGGAAGTGCGCGTCTCGTTTGACGCGGATGCGAAGACGATCACCATTGCCGACACCGGCATTGGCATGAGCCAGCAAGAGGCGATCGACAACCTGGGCACCATTGCCAAGAGCGGTACCAAGGCTTTCATGGACAAGCTGTCTGGCGACCAAAAGAGCGATGCCCAGTTGATTGGCCAGTTTGGTGTGGGCTTTTACTCTGGCTACATCGTTGCAGACAAGATCACCGTGGAAACGCGCCGTGCAGGTGCACCTGCATCGGAAGGGGTACGCTGGGTGAGTGGCGGTACGGGCGAGTTTGAGGTCGAGCGGATTGAGCGCGCTGAGCGCGGCACCAGCATTACGCTGCACTTGCGTGAAGAAGCACAAGAGTTTTTGAATGCCTGGAAACTCAAGCAAGTCATCAGCAAGTACTCGGACCACATCAGCCTGCCCATCTTGATGGAAAAGCAAGAGTGGAAAGAGGGCGAAAACGACCAACCCGGTGCGATGGTGAAAACCGGCGAATGGGAAACCATCAACAAAGCCAGCGCACTGTGGACACGGCCCAAAAAAGATATCACTGAAGAGCAGTACAAAGAGTTCTACAAGGCCATCAGCCACGACTTTGAAGACCCTCTGAGCTGGAGTCATAACCGCGTTGAAGGCAATACCGAGTACACGCAGTTGCTGTTCATTCCGCCCAAGGCTCCGTTTGATCTCTACAGCCGCGACAAGAAGGCCGGAGTGAAGCTGTATGTGAAGCGTGTCTTCATCATGGACGACGCTGAAGCGCTATTGCCCGGTTACTTGCGCTTTGTGAAGGGCGTGATCGACTCTGCCGATTTGCCTTTGAACGTGAGCCGTGAGTTGCTGCAGGAAAGCCGCGATGTGAAGCTGATTCGGGATGGCTCCGTCAAGCGCGTGCTGGGCATGCTGGAAGATCTGGCCAGACACGACAAACACGATGCCGGGGCAGATGCGGCAGACGTGACTGATGTGGTCAGCGAAGAAGACAAGGCCAAGGAAGGCAAATTCAGCCAGTTCTATGCCGAGTTTGGTGCTGTGCTTAAAGAAGGCCTGGGTGAAGACGTTGCCAACAAGGAGCGCATTGCCAACTTGCTGCGTTTTGCATCGACCACCTCCGATGCTGTGAACGTGTCACTGGCGGACTACAAGGCTCGCATGAAAGAGGGCCAGGAAGCCATCTACTACATCACGGCAGATACTTTGGCTGCGGCCAAGAACAGCCCACAGCTGGAAGTGTTCAAGAAAAAGGGCATTGAAGTGCTCCTGATGACTGACCGCGTGGACGAATGGGCCTTGAACTATCTGACGCACTTTGACGACACTCCGCTGCAATCTGTGGCCAAGGGCGCCGTTGATTTGGGGAAACTGCAGGACGAAGAGGAAAAGAAGGCCGCTGAAGAAGCCGCGGAAGCCTTTAAACCCGTGCTGGCCAAGCTGAAAGAAGCACTCAAGGACAAGGCCCAGGACGTTCGCGTGACAACGCGTTTGGTGGATTCGCCCGCCTGTCTGGTGGTTACCGAAGATGGCATGAGCGCCCAGCTGGCACGCATGCTCAAGCAAGCAGGCCAGCCCGCGCCAGAGTCCAAGCCGGTGCTGGAGGTGAACCCTTCGCATGCACTGGTGCAAAAGCTGGATGGCAGCGTGCATTTCCACGACTTGGCGCATATCTTGTTTGACCAGGCATTGCTGGCGGAAGGCGGCATGCCAGAAGATGCGGCTGCGTATGTCAAGCGTGTCAATGCATTGCTGGTGTAACGCGGATAAGCGATGAAATAAAAAGCCCGATGACTTTTGTCATCGGGCTTTTTTTATGCTTTTACTCTTTAGCCGTTATATACAAAGCTCGGTGTGCTATGCAGTGATAGTTGCTCGGTTATGGCCGTGTGTGTAAAGCCTGCGCAGTATGCCCAAGCATGTCAAGGCAAGGCAAGGCAAGGCAAGGCAAGGCAAGGCAAGGCCAGGCAAGGCCAGGCCAGGCCAGGCCAGGCCAGGCAATCACGTATCAATGGTGGCGGAAGTGGCTCTAAGGTGAGCCATTTGTGGGGTTGCCCTCAGCTGCAGACAATAGAGCGATGAAACAGCTATTTCTGCCCTTGATGTTCGTCTCTGTGCTGGCGGGTTGCTCAACCTCCGCAGGTGTGGGCATCGGCGTGCCAGTCGGGCCTTTTAGTGTTGGTGTCGGGCTAGGCTCTGGCGGAGTCTCTGCTGGCGTCGGTACAGGGGTGGGGCCTGTAGGGGTCGGCGTTGGCGTCAACCAGCGCGGGCAAGTGACTGGCAATGCGGGCGTCGGGGCATCGGTGCCGGTAGGTGGTGCCAGAGTGGGGGCCGGTGTTGGCACTTCTACAGTGCTGCATGACCCCCAGGTCAGGACTCAACAGCCGTCTGAAAAAGCATCTGTAGCCCCCGTTGCTCCATCACCATCACCATCGCCTGGTGCTGTGCAGTGGCGCGATGCCCGTGGCAATGTGGTGCCTGAGTGCCGGGTGCGGGGCACTTGTTAATCGCTGTAGACAATGCGGTTGCGACCACTGCGCTTGGCCCGGTACAGGCGTGCATCTGCAGACGCTAGCAGTTGCTGACCGTCGGTGAGTGTGCTGGATAATGCAGCAGCCACTCCCATGCTGACAGTGACGAAATCAGCAGCTTGCGCTTGGACATGTGGCATTTTGAGCGCGGCAATTGCTGCCTGAATGTCGTGCGCCAATTTGAGCGCCCCTTCCAGGGGCGTTTCTGGCAGTAAACAGACAAACTCTTCACCACCGTAGCGTGCCACCATGTCCCCCGGGCGTTGCAGGCATTGCGTGATCGCCTGTGTCACGTTCTGTAGACATTCGTCGCCATGCAGGTGCCCGTAGTGGTCGTTAAAAGCCTTGAAGTCATCCACGTCCAGCATCAGCAAAGCCAAAGGCTGCTGCTGACGCTGCATGCGGCTGAACTCCCGTGACAGCATGGTGTTGAAGTAGCGGCGATTGGCAATGCCGGTCAAGCCATCGCAGTGAGACAGCCGCTCCAGCAAATACCGCTGGTGTGCCAACTCCAGGTGATTGCGCACGCGTGCCAGCAGGGCGGGTGTGCGGAAAGGCTTGGCAATGAAGTCAGCAGCCCCCATGTTCAGGCCCACTTCTTCAGCGCTGGCATCGGATACGGCGGTGAGGAAAATAACGGGGATGTGCGCCGTTCTGGAATCATTTCTGAGCCTGCGAAACAACTCAAACCCATCCATGTCCGGCATGAGAATGTCCAGCAAGATCAGATCAGGGTTGTGTTGCATGGCCATGTCCAGTCCTTGCTGGCTGGAGGTGGCGATCTGTACATCGCACAAAGTGCCCACTACGCTGGCAATCAGCGTCGCATTCATTTCCACATCATCAATGACCAGTACCTTTTGGGGATGAGGTGCCGAGAGGAGGTGGGGATGGATGGGAAGCAAACTCGCGTAGGTCATGGCAGGGCTTCGTCTTGGAAAATAGTGGCAGGGCAATATGCTTCAAGCTGAGCGACACCGATCTCTGCGGCCTGTGCAATGCTGCGCGCAAGTTCGGTGGCCAGCTCAAAGTCGCCTGCCTTTAATGCACCGGACAGCTGAGCAGACAAGTGGCCCAAACGCATCAGGCCAAAGGTGGCTGCAGTGCCGGTCAGTTTATGGGCTTCACCACGCATGGCCTGCCAGTCGTTTTTGTCGGCAAGCTGTGCCAGCAGCTTGGCGCGCTGCAAACTGTCATGGGTGAACTGCGAGACCAGTTGTTGTCGCTTGCTGTCATCAAAAAGCTGCGCCAGCGCATCGATGGCCGTGGCATCAAAATCATGCGGCACAAGCCCAGCGTCTTGGTCTGTGGGTACGTGGGGCAAGGCCTGATTTGCGCAAGATCCCAGCCATTGCTGCAGCACTTGGTGCAAGGCGGATTCCAGCAGCGGCTTGCTCAAGTGGGCATTCATGCCCGCAGCTTGTGCGCGCTCTTTATCCTGAACGCCCGTGTGCGCAGTCATTGCAATCACAGGTAGAACGCCAAAGCCTGGCAGTTTACGCAATGCTCGAGTGGCGCTGATACCGTCCATTTGCGGCATTTGAATGTCCATTAAAACGCAGCTGTAATAGTCTGGGCCCACAGACTGCAGCCTGAGCAGGGCTTGGGCCCCATCTTCTGTACATTCTGTCTGCAATCCCAGTGCGTGAAGCATGCCTTCGGCAACAGCCCGGTTCAGAGGGTTGTCATCGACCACCAAGATACGCAAGCCTTGCCACGCTGATGCAATGCTGTGATGGTGCGGCATGAGCAGGGATTCACGCTGCACCAGCATGCGTGCTGGCTCCAGTACTGCCGTGAACCAGAAAGTGCTGCCCTGGCCGATGCTGCTGTGCACGCCGGCAGTGCCGCCCATCAACTGTGCCAGCGCACGGGAGATAGTGAGGCCTAGACCGGTGCCGCCGAAACGGCGAGTGATGGAGTTGTCTGCCTGCTGGAATGCCTCAAACAGCAAAGGCATGCGGTCTGCTGGAATGCCGGGGCCAGTATCTTTAACGCTGGCATGCAAAACAATGCGATGCAGTGTGCTGCTGGGGTCGAGGCGCAGTGAAATATGGATATGTCCGGAGGTCGTGAACTTGATGGCGTTGTTCACATAATTGAGCAGAATCTGGGCAATCCGGTGTGGGTCGCCGCGCAAGCTATCGGGAACCTCGCGTGCCATTTTGTAATTGAGCGACAGGCCCTTTTTGCTGGCCTCTTCGTGGCACATGCTGAGCACGTCCAGCACCACATTCTCCAAGCTGAAATCCGTGCTTTCCAGTTGCAACTGGCCGGCATCAATTTTTGAAAAATCCAGTACTTCGTTCACGATACCGCGCAGGTGCTGGCCAGCGCGCAGTACGTTGTGCAATTGCTCACGCTGGGTTTGCGGTAAATCTGCTTTTAACAAGAGCTGCGTTAATCCCAGAATGGCATTGAGTGGCGTGCGTATTTCGTGGCTGATGCTGGCTTGCAGTACGGATTTTTCATTGGCACTTTGTTCGGCCTGGCGCTTGGCCTTTTCCAATGCACGCGACTGAAGCACTTCTTTGGTGACATCCAGCCACACACCGTTAAAGGTGATGCTGCCATCGGCATTTTTGTGTGGATTAGCACGGGTCTTGATCCAGCGTGTCACTCCATCAAGCATTTGTATGGAGACATCAAAATCTACAGATTCAAGGGTCTCGGCACTTTGTGCAAAGTGTTTTTCCGCAATAGCAGTGGCATGTTCATCATGGTGACGAATGACATTCGCTGCGGAGGCTATGTCTGTGTCTGCATGAACGGGCATACCCATGAGCTGAGCCCATTGAGGGCTGGCAAAGTGCAGTTTGAGCGGTGCTCCGGCCCTCAATTGCATTTGAAAAACTGCCCCAGGTAGCGCACTGGTGAGCTGTTGGAGTTGCTCAATCAGCAAGTGGTTTTTTTGATGCTGCGTAAGCTCTTGCTCCAGCCTTTCGGCTTCTTGCAGTGACGTACCAAAGCTTTTCAAGGTACGCGCCATGCTGCCAATTTCGTCCTTGCGATGTTGATCTGCAATCAACGTATCGTAGTTGTGCAGGCTCATGCGCTGCATGCTGCGCGTCAAGCGCCCAATTGGGCGCGAAATGTAGCGAAGCGCAATCCATGCCGCCCACGCTGAAATCAGCAGCACACTGAGCCAGCCAGCCCAGGTCGTTTTTGTGATGGTGTCCTGGGTGTTGTGGGTTAACTCTTGGGAGGCCTGCTCAAAGACTTTTTGCGCGTCAAGGCGCAGGGTGTCTACCTCTGTTTGCAAGTGATCTAAAGAGGGGGTGAAGCTTTGAGAAAGCACCAGCAAGGCGCTATCACTTTGCCAGCGCAAAGCGCAGGTAATGACGTGGTGCCCCGCCGTAAACATGTGGCGTGCTTGCGTGAAGATGCCATCCAGTACCAGTTCGTGCTGAGAAAGTAATGGATAAATATCCGCTAAATCAGCCTCAAACTTTGTCTGTATCTGTGTGAGGCGCTCCTTTGTCAGGAGTAGTTGGTCTTCATCGTTGGACGTTAGTGCTGCATGTACCAAGGCTGAGGCATCACTCAGATGCTGTCGCACGGCGCTCACTTTGCTTGAGGTAGTTGCCTGCCGTCCCAATAGCTCGTGGTACTGGGTTTCAATGTGCTGCATATGCCACGTGGCATAGGCTGTGATGAGTGCCGAGGCGATGCCCATGCAGGCGACCAAGAGCACAATTTTGGTGGTCAGACTGAGGAATGGCCGTTTCATGACTGGGCCTGGGTAGCGCGAAGCAAGAGAGGCGAGGCCGTCACGGATTTGACGCGCATATGCCCTTGAGGGAGTTGGGTCACAGAGCGCAAAAACATGCTATCCAAGCCCATGTGCTGAGCGGAGTTTGTGTATCCAGCGAGATAACAAAGTATCGCTTGTAGTTCATGCATACAGGGTGGGCGAGGCATTGATTGCCAGGGCAGCTTAGCCCGTGCCATTCCAGCATCGACGTAGGATAGTGAATCCATCATCGTGTGATGGATGGCTTTTTATATTGTGGGACGCGTAAGCCAAAAATAATTCAGTGCACCGTGAGACAGGTTGTCTTAGGTCATGCGCCGCCTTGCTACCTCGGGCAGAAATACCAGTCGCAATGGAGCCGCTGCATAGCGGTCCTTGGCGTCGCAAAGTCTTGCCAAAGCAATTTCGCGCAGGGTGAGTGCTTGAAAATTAAGCACGCAATCTACTCGATGAGGAAATCAAGTGGGCGTGGCAGGTTTTTGCATCCAACATACGCCCTGCGTACGAGTGAATGCAATGCCTTGGTGAGGCAAGGCGGTGTGGTGCGGCGTGATCAAATCGCTAACCGCACGATGCCCGTGTCATGAAACCTGCAGGTGCCTGCTGGTAGCTGCTGCATGCTCCGGCGCAGGTAGTATTTCCATCCGATAGCCCAAACCATAAATGGCGCTGAGCTGGTAAATCTGCCCCGCACCGTGAAACTGATTGAGCTGCAGCTTGGTGCGCAGGCGCGAGGCGTGGGTATCCAGTGTGCGTGAAGGGGTTGGGGTGATGTTGCCCCATACCGCTTCCGTCAAGTGATTGCGCGATAGCAGGCGCCCACAATTTTGAAACAAAAATTCCGCCAGCTCGTACTCTCGGTGCTTGAGCTCAATGGGCTGGTTATGTAAGTACACCGTGCGTGCCACCGGGTCGAGGCGGTAGGGCTCAAACTCCAGGCGCATGCTGGTGGCATCTGGATAGGCGCGGCGCATCAATGCGGTGATACGCGCCATGAGTTCTTGCACGCGCAAAGGCTTGACCATGAAGTCATCCGCGCCGGCATGAAAGGCCGCCACGATGTCTTGTTCTTCGTGACGCTGGCTGGCAAACAGGATGGGCTGCTTGCAGCCACCGGCTTCACGCAGTGCGCGCACCACCTCAATGCCGCTGAGGCCGGGTAGTAGCCAGTCGACGATCAACAGATCAAAGCTTTCGCGTCGCATGGCGCGCAGCAAATCTTCTCCTGTCTCGAACAAGATGGTTGCATGCCCCATTTGGTGAATGGTGGCTTCTACCAGCCGAAGGAAGATTGGGTCGTCGTCGAGAACAGCAATGCGCATGGCGTTGGTTGTAACAAAAAATTTCACATCATGGTGCCCGTTAATGCAAATGAATGCAAAACGTCAGAGCATCTATCCATTGATAGTTATATGCTTTTCAAAGAATTGAGCATATAGATACGAAATTTCATTGCATTCGCAACAACTTGACAAGAGTGTGTACAAACTTCTATGTTGAGATTTCTGTGTGCGAAGTTTGCAACTGACTGAGTGCTTCGAAAGGTAATTGTTGCTTTACCAGGATGACGGTGCAGGGCGCATCGCGTGCTACGCGCATGGGGACGGTGGAAATCAAGCGCTGCATCTGCAAACCATGGGTGGCGGCACCCAAAATCAATAAGCCTACGTTATTGCCTTGTGCGTAGCGAACGATGGCCTGGGCCACGTCAGATGCTTCCAGGACGTGGTAACTCACGCCGTGCCCCCCCACCTCCAGGCCTTGTGCCCATTGTTTAAGTCGCGCCAAGTGCATGCGGTGTAGCTGGGTTTCACTGCGGCTGCTGTCGGTGGCACTGCTGGCTGAAGGCGAGATCACGGTCACCACCGCCAGCCGTGCGCCGGGGCGGGTGGACAGGGATCGCGCCACGGCTTGGCGCAGGCTGTAGAGGGTGACGTCGCTCACGTCTTTGTGCGGAACGGCCACCATGAGGATGGGCACTTCGGTAATTTGCTGCGCAGGCAGGGGGCTGGGGTGGTATTGCATGCCCGCAGCTTTGACCCAGCGGCGCATTTTTCCAAAAAAGGAAATGCCGCGAAGGCGCATGCCACGCTGGGTGATGGGTACTTGCTCAGGGTTGGCCAGATCAAACGCCAGCTCTGCCGCGGTGGCGTAACGCTGGGCTGCTTCGGGCTCCAGACAGCGCAAGATGATTTCTTGCAGCCAATCAGGCACATCGGCGCGCAAAGCCCGGGGGGGCGTGGGTGCCATCCACATGCGTTGGCGCATACCGCCGTCAGTGGAGGGGCTGCCAAATGGCAGCTCGCGTGTGGTGAGCTCATAGAGCATGACGCCGATGGCAAAAATATCGCTGCGCAAGTCTCCGCGTACACCAACGATTTGTTCCGGTGAGATCCAGGCGGGGGAGCCAACGGCTTTGCGCATCTCTTCCGCCAGAAGATCCGGATAGTGCGCGTGGCATGAGAGCCCAAAGTCCAGCAGCACGGCATTGCCGCTGTCTTGAATGAGTACGTTGCCAGGCTTGAGGTCCAGGTGGCAGCAATTTTGCTGATGCAGGCTGTGTGCCGCGTGCGCCATGGCAGCGCCCAACTGGGCGATGGTGGTGATGGGCTGCGCACAGGTTTGGTCGAGCCAGTGCTGCAGCGTGTGGCCCGCCATGTGCTCCATGACCAGGTAGGGCAGCCGTATCAAATCGCCCGCAGCCACAAAGCGAGGGACGTGCGGCCCGTGCAGGGTGGGCAAAATTTGCAGCTCCATCTCGAAGCTGACAATGTTTTCAGCCCCGTCTCCGGCGGTCATCCGCGGGATTTTCATCACCATGGGAAATCCGGGCGCTGTGGCGGGGCGCAGGGCCTGTGCATAGCGCACGCTGTAGATGTGGGCCATGCCTCCTGCATGGATGCAGTCTTCGACTAAAAATCCATCAATTTCAGTGCCGGGTGTCAGTTTTTTCATCGACCCTGCTCCAGGCGTTCTGCAAAAGTGCGAGGCATGCCGCTGTTGTGTACGGCCTCAATGGCGCCGGCGTGGTCGTAGGGGATGCGGTGAAACGTCATGGTGGCCGCGCTGTCGTCATACAGGGCATACATGGCGCGCAAATCGCCATCGCGGGGCTGGCCGCATGAGCCCACAATGGCCAGCCACTGCCGGTGTGTCGGCACGGGGATAGGAACACCTGGCTGCGGGACAAAACGCATGAGCTTGGCGGTGGGGGTGAGGTAGTACAGCGACTGCTGGTGCACATGGCCGCTAAAGACGTAGCGAATGCTGGCATCGATATCGCTGGCCGCGGTCATGCTGCGTTCGGCCATGACACTGTTTTCTACATAGGGCCAGCGCTCAGGCCGGTGGGCGCTGGCATGCACCAGCAGCACGCTGCCGTGTTGATCCAGCAAAGGCAGCTGTGCCAGAAATTGGGTGTGTACGGGCGCAAGTTGATCGTGTGTCCACTGCGCGCCCTGTTCGCCTGTGTGCTGAATGTGACTGGGCGGGTGCAGCGCCAGATCGTCGTGGTTGCCCCGCACAATCCATGCACCTTCTTTGACGGCATGCATGATAGTGTCCAGCACCGCTGCGGGGCTGCCGCCATAGCCCACAAGGTCGCCCAGAAATGCCAATTGTGTGGCGCCTTGTGAGCGCGCGTGTTCCATGCATGCTTGTAGCGCTTGGATGTTGGCGTGAATATCGGAAAACAGAGCCAGTTTCATAGCCGCTATATTCACGTGTCAAGCTGGCAGCAGGCTTGCAGCATGTACTGGTGCTTACCCGATGATTGTTTTAAAAGATAGCTGTTGTCGCTTGTAGTACGGGTATTTGAGGTATTTTTAATATGGAAACTGTTGTTGGGTGTACGTTGCTAGCTATTGTCTTTAATGTGAGTATGCCTTGGCATGCCCCAAAGCGTGCAACCACTGGGTGCCACTGATGGGAGGTTCTAAACCGTTGCAAACCCAGGCCTGCGAAGACCGTGACTTTTCAGATTGGCACGGCGGCTGCCCATGGTGTGTTGTGTGGGTGGTGCGTGTGGATGGTATGCAAGTGCAGGCTTTGATAGACCCATTGCGCACAGCCATACAGCCTTGGCTGCTTCCGCGCTACGAGCGGCAGCCGCACGTCACCGTGGCCTACCGCGGGCTGATGGTGGATGCGCATCCCCTGCATGCATGTCCGCCAGCCGTATTTGGCTCCGCCCAGCTGGGCGCTGACATTGCTGCTTTGCAGGCGGCAGGGCTGGCGCCTTTTTCGCTGATGCTGCAGGGCGTGGGGAGCTTTTCGACCGTGCCTTATCTGGCAGTCATGGCGAGTGCCCCCTTGCAGCAGGCGCACGACGCGGTCTTGGCCTCTGAGCCCTACCCCGGTTGGAGCTATGTGCCGCATCTGACACTGGGGCATTACGCCTGCCAGATGCCCATGGAGGTGGTGCTACAGCAGTTGCAAGCCTGTGCAGGCAAAGCGGCCGCCTTGCCTGTGCCAGTGGACGCGCTGTGGCTGGCCCGCTATCGCACCAACGACATTGCGGGGGCACTTCATTTTGAAGGGCGCTTTGACCTGCGCACCCAGACTTATCACGCAGAGCCGGGTGCGCTGATGGTGCTGTAGTCCGCAGTCAGGCCAGGGTCAGCGTCACGGGGATGTTGCCCCGCGTTGCATTGGAGTACGGGCAGACTTGGTGGGCGGTATCTACCAGTTGCTGGGCTTGGGTTTTATCCATGCCAGGCAGGTGAATGTGCATGCGCACGGCAATGCCAAAAGCTTGGCCGACGGGGCCCAGATCGACTTCAGCATCCACTGACAGGTCTTGAGGGAGATTGATTTTTTGACGCGCAGCGACCGCTTTGAGCGCCCCAATAAAGCAAGCGGAATAGCCGGCGGCAAACAGCTGTTCGGGGTTGGTGCCTGCACCACTGCCACCGGGTGGAGACAGTTGAATATCCAGCTTGCCATCATTGGTGCGCGAGGCACCTTCGCGTCCGCCTGTGGTGTGCGCGTGGGCGGTGTAAAGCACTTTGTCCAGTGGTTGAGTCATGACAATCTCCTTGAGTGGGTGTGAAAACACGGGTGCCCCGCGTTGCAGGCGATCAATCTAAGGGCATATGCCGCCAAGACGCGTAGGCCAGCATGCCAAAGAAAAATGCGCCAAGCAATGAAGGATTTGCTGGGCGCATGGGCAGGTATGCAAGGCCCCTGTGGTCAGGGGCTTGGTGAGGGGTTAGTACGTGTAAACGCCTTGTCCCGTTTTGCGGCCCAGGAGGCCAGCAGCCACCATCTCGCGCAGCAAGTAGCAAGGGCGGTATTTGCTGTCGCCAAACTCCTCCAGGTACACCTCCATCACGGCCAGGCAAACGTCCAGGCCAATCATGTCGGCCAGCGCCAGAGGGCCAATGGGCTGGTTGCAGCCCAGCTTCATGCCGGCGTCGATGTCCTGCGCTGTGGCGGTGCCTTCAGACAGCACATAGAAGGCTTCATTGATCATGGGCACCAGGATACGGTTGACCACAAAGCCGGGGGCATTCTTGACGGTGATAGGGCTCTTGCCCAGTTTTTCAGACAGCGCCTTGACGGTGTCGTGTGTGGCATCGCTGGTTTGCAGGCCACGAATAATTTCAACCAGCGCCATCATGGGCACAGGGTTGAAAAAGTGCATGCCGATGAACTTGTCAGCCCGCTGGGTGACCGCACCCAGCTTGGTGATGGAGATCGAGGAGGTGTTGGTTGCGATCAATACTTCAGCGGGCAAGACGGTGTCCAGCTGTTTGAGGATTTTGACCTTGAGATCGTAGTTTTCAGTGGCCGCCTCAATCACCAGCTGGGCTGCTTGGAGGTCGTCGTAATTGGTAGAAGTTTTGATCAGCGACAAGGCTTTGTCTTTGTCGCTGGCAGTGATTTTTTCTTTTTTGATCAAACGATCCAGGCTGCCTGCAATGGTGGCCAGGCCCTTTTGTACGGCCACCTCGGAAATATCCACCATCACCACAGCCACGCCAGCCACGCCAGCCACAGCGCAAGCCTGCGCAATGCCATTGCCCATGGTGCCTGCACCCACGATGCCTACAGTTTGAATACTCACGATCTCATCTCCCTGGTTAATTAATGATTGGTATACGGGGAAGATGGTATCCAAATTCTTTGACAGGTCGCGTAACGTAGGTGCCTTCTACATCGGGGGCGGTCAGCATGGATGAAACATTTGACTTTGTCGTTGTGGGTGCAGGCTCTGCGGGCAGTGTTTTGGCGGGGCGACTGAGTGCATGCGGGCAGTACCAGGTCTGTGTGCTGGAGGCCGGAGGTTCAGACGACACCAGCCTGGTGCAATGCCCGGCAGGCATCGCCGGTGTCGCCAAGAGCAGTCGATTGAACTGGTCCATGCAGACCGTGCCGCAGCCGGGCTTGAATGGTCGAGAGGGTTTTCAGCCACGGGGCAAAGTGCTGGGAGGCAGTAGCTCGGTCAACGCCATGATTTACCTGCGGGGCCAGCCGCAAGACTTTGACTGGTGGGCAGCCCAAGGTAACCCCGGGTGGTCCTGGGAGGATGTGAAGCCTTGGTTTTTGAAAGCACAAAATAATGAGCGCGCAGCAGATGCCTTTCATGCCAAGGGCGGCCCCTTAAACGTGGCTGATTTGCAGCAACCCAACCCCTTGAGCATGGACTTCATCGAGGCGGGAGTACAGGCAGGACATGTGCACAACCGTGACTTCAACGGACACAGCCAAGAGGGGGTCGGCCTCTACCAGGTCACGCAAAAGAGTGGAGAGCGTTGCAGTGCAGCCAAGGCCTATCTCACCCCCCATTTGCACCGCAGCAATTTGCAGGTGCGCACGGGGGCACAGGTACTGCGAATTTTATTGACACAAACCAGCGAAGGCTGCCGTGCAACGGGTGTGGAATACGTGCGCGGCGGTGTGCGCCGGACAGTGCATGCGCGCCGCGAAGTTCTACTCAGCGCCGGGGCCTTGCTGTCACCGCAAATTTTGATGGTGTCGGGCATTGGGCCAGCGGATCATTTGCGGGACACCGGTGTGCCTTTGGTGCATGAATTGCCGGGGGTAGGCAGCCATCTGCACGACCATCTGGATGCCGTCTTGGTTGCCGATGCACCCGCTCTCACACAGTCGTTTGGCTTGTCAGCGGCAGGGCTGATGCATGTGGCGCGCGGTGTATGGGAGTGGCGCAGCAAGCGCACAGGTGTTTTGACGACCAATTTTGCGGAGGCAGGCGCTTTTTTGCGCAGTCACCCAGATTTGACGCAGCCTGATTTGCAGTTGCATTTTGTCGTCGCAAAGTTGCTGGACCATGGCCGAAAAACAGTGTGGGGGCATGGTTTCTCATGCCACGTCTGTGTACTACAGCCACAAAGCCGCGGCAAGGTGCGCTTGCGCAGCTCGAATCCGTTGGTGCTGCCTGATATTGACCCCCATTTTTTGGGCCATGCCGCTGATTTACAGCGCACGGTACAAGGCGTGCAGATGGCGCGCCGCATCTTGGCGCAACCAGCGCTGGCGCGGCATAACGCCAAAGAGCTGGCCGCCTCTGCCGCGGCACAAACACCTGAGCAAATCGCGCAATGGATCAAGCAAACTGCGGACACCATCTACCACCCTGTGGGCACTTGCCGGATGGGCCCTGGCCCCATGGATGTAGTGGACAGCCGGTTGTGCGTACACGGTGTGCAGGGCCTGCGTGTGGTGGATGCTTCTATCTTTCCGCGCATCACCAGCGGCAACACCAACGCACCCACGATCATGGTGGCTGAAAAGGCGGCCCATATAGTGCTGGAGACCGCACAGCAAACCGTATCTCAAGCAGCTAGCGCAGTGCTGGCCTGAGTCGCAAGCCAGGGGGGCTGCGTAAGATAGTCAAGGTTTCACACCCTCCTTCATGCGAAGGCTTGATCCGCATCAAGTCGCAAGGCTTCGTATTTGATGGAAGGCATGGTTATCCCGAGAATGTCGTGGAATGCTACAAGTTGTAATCCCGCTTTGAGGTGAATGTGACTACCGAAAATACCCCGACTTGCACACTAGGTGCAGACATGCAGGCCGAAGCTGCTCAGGCGCTTGATGACCGTGTCCGTGCCGCATTAAGCGCAACCACCATGGGCTTATCGCCCGTAGCGTTGGGCTTGGCCAGCGCAGATTGGCTGATGCATCTGGCAACGTCGCCGGGCAAGCAAATGACCCTGGCGCAACGTGCCATGCAGTTATCGCAGCAGGCAGCGCAAGCTAGTTTGCAGCCGGTCGGGGAGAGCGATGCTCGGTTCAAAGATGCCGCCTGGCAGCAGTGGCCTTACAACGCACTCAAAGAAAGCTTCAAAGCCAGTGATAGCTGGTGGCATGAAGCCGCACAGGTGGAGGGTATGACGCGCCACCACCGGCAATTGATCGATTTTTTTGCGCGCCAGTGGATGGATGCTTTGTCCCCATCGAACTGGGCTGCCACTAATCCGGAAGTGCTGGCGAAAGCCAAAGAGACCGGCGGTGAGAGCCTGCGCAAGGGCCTGGAGCTGTATATGCAGGACCAGCAAGCCGCGCAAAAAGCCAAGTCAGAAACTGCAGCAAAGGATTTGGAGCCGCTGGAATACGCGGTAGGCGAAGACGTTGCCTGTACCCCGGGCAAGGTGGTATTTCGCAATCACCTGATCGAGCTGATTCAATACAGCCCGAGCACCGACAAGGTGCTGCCTGAGCCTGTACTGATCGTGCCGTCTTGCATCATGAAGTACTACATTTTGGACCTGTCTCCGCACAATTCCATGGTCAAGTACTTGGTGGGCCAAGGGCACACGGTGTTCATAGTGTCCTGGCGCAATCCAGATGCTTCGGATCGTGATCTGAAGATGCAGGACTATCTCAGTACAGGGGTGCTGCAAGCCATGGCGGCCGTTAAAAAGTGCACAGGTGCAGCCAGCATTCACACGATGGGTTATTGCTTGGGGGGCACTTTCCTGGCTATTGCGGCAGCCGCGCTGGGGCGTGTCAAACGCAAGAAAGCACTGACTTCCAAAGAGCAGGCGCTGATTCCGGCAGATATGCCCAGCCTGAGCTCGGTCATGCTGCTGGCGGCACAGACAGACTTTTCAGAGCCGGGCGAGCTGGGTGTTTTCATTGACGAAGAGCAATTGGCAAATCTGCGCCAAAGCATGAATGAGCGTGGGTATTTGTCCGGCAAGCAAATGGGTGGCTCTTTCCAATTCCTGGCATCCAAGGACTTGGTGTGGTCGCGCAATACACGCCGTTACCTGATGGGTGAAGACGATGCCAGCTTTGATTTGATGAGCTGGAACGCCGACCAAACCCGTTTGCCTGCACGCATGCACAACGAGTACCTGACTTCGATGTTCCTGAATAACGCCCTTGCATCTGGTCAATACCGTTTTGCCGGTGCGACGGTGGCGCTGATGGATATTGATGCTCCGATGATGGTTGTGGGCACGACGCGTGACCACGTGTCCCCCTGGAAGTCGGTGTACAAAATTCACCTGCAGACCGATACCCATGTCACCTTCGTTTTGGCAGCAGGGGGGCATAACGCGGGCATCGTCTCTGAGCCCGGCCGCCCGCGCCGTAGCTACCAGATCGCCAGCGTTGAAGAAGGCCACGGCTGGGTGGATCCGGATGACTGGGTGGCCCAGACGCCTGTGGTGCAGGGCTCGTGGTGGGAGGCGATGGACCTGTGGATCAAGCAGCGCTCTGGCGCACCTGTCAAAGCCAAACCTATTAAAGCTGAGCATGTGCTGGCTGATGCACCGGGCGAATACGTCATGGTGCGCTACGCAGATTAAGCACTGGCCGCAGTCATTCAACGCACATTCGTGCGTTGCCAATCAGTCATTTATTCACAGCACCGTGAGCGGTGCTGTGCACAGAAAAAACAATGAGGGAGCAGATGTATGAGTAAAGCAGCAGCGTTCAGCTTGGCTGGGAAAAAAGGTTTGATACTGGGTGTTGCCAATGAGCGATCCATCGCCTGGGGATGCACCGAGCTGGCACGTGCACAAGGGGCAGAGGTTGTGGTCTCTTGTTTGAACGAAAAAGCCCGCAAGTGGGTAGAGCCATTGACCGCCCCCATTGGCGCAGAGCTCATGAATTGCAATGTTGAGGAGCCCGGTGAGCTGGAAGCTTTGGTGCAGCATGCGGTTGATAAGTTTGGCAAACTGGACTTCGTCATTCACTCGATTGCATGGGCACCATTGGATGATCTGCACGGCGATGTGGTGGACAGCTCGCGTGAAGGTTTTGCGCGGGCGGTGAGTGTGTCGTGCCACTCTTTTGCGGAACTGGCCAAACTGTGCGCGCCGCATATGCCAGATGGTGGCAGCATGCTGTCGATGAGCTATCTGGGCTCGGGCGAGGCAGTGCCCAACTATGGATTGATGGGCCCCGTGAAGGCAGCGCTGGAGTCCATGGTGCGCTACATGGCCATGGAATTGGGTCCACGCAATATTCGAGTGCATGCGGTCTCGCCAGGCCCGATCCTGACGCGCGCAGCTTCGGGGATTGCCCACTTTGATGGTTTGATGGCAACGGCCCAGGCGAAAGCACCATTGCAGCGCTTGGTGACGTTAGAAGAAATTGCACAGCTCAGTGCCTTCCTGTGTTCAGACGCCGCATCTGGCATGTCGGGGCAAACCATCTATGTTGATGGCGGCGTGCACGCCGTAGATTGATTGCACTTTCCTTTTTGACATCAATTCACAACGCAACACGCCAGCTAGGCTGGCAAGTTTGACGGGATCAGGAGATCAGTATGAATACCCAGGCACCTGCCATCGAATGGATGGAAAACGTAACGTACGACGAGCTGCAAGTCGGCCAGAGTGCGCGGTTGCTACGGACCGTGACCTTGCAAGACATTCAGGCCTTTGCGGCGGTTTCTGGTGACATCAATCCCGCGCACTTGAATGCGGAATATGCCGATGCCACCATGTTTCATGGCGTGATTGCGCATGGCATGCTGGGTGCAGCATTGATTTCTGCCTTGTTTGGCACGCAGTTTCCAGGCCCCGGCACCATTTACTTGGGGCAAGAGTTGAAGTTCACCAAGCCCGTGCGTATTGGCGACACCTTGACCGTGGTGGCCACGGTGGCCGAGAAGGACGATGAGAAGAAGCGCGTCAAGATGGACTGCTTGGTCACCAACCAAAAGGGTGAAGTGGTGCTCAAGGGTGAGGCCAAGTTGATGCCTCCTTCTCAAAAGGTCAAGGTTCCAAAAATCGGTGCGCCGCAGATTCAACTGTTCGATCCAGAAGCACGTTTCAAAGAGTTGCTCTCTCGTGCAGAGTCTTTGGAGGCCGTGCGTTGTGCTGTGGTACATCCTTGCGATGAAGGATCGCTCAGTGGCGCAATGGATTCTGCTCGCCACGGTTTGATCCATCCGGTGCTGATCGGCCCGGAAGGCCGTATTCGCCGGGTAGCGCTGGATGCAGGCATCAGCCTGGAAGGTGCTGAAATTATCTCGGTCGAGCACAGTCACGCGGCAGCAGAACTTGCTGCTGGCATGGCTGCGCGCCAAGAGGTGGAAATTTTGATGAAGGGCAGTTTGCATACAGATGAACTGCTCAAAGCGGTGCTGGCGCAACCTGCTTTGCGCACGGGACGGCGCCTGTCGCACGTCTTTCGTTTTGATGTGCCGCTGTACGCCAAGCCATTGCTGATTACAGACGCTGCGATCAATATTCGTCCGACTTTGCAAGAGAAGGCGGACATCATTCAGAACGCCATTGATTTCGCGCGGGTGATGGGCACCGATGCACCCAAGGTAGCGATCTTGTCTGCCGTCGAAACTGTGACTCCCAGCATCCCCTCCACACTCGATGCCGCTGCGCTGTGCAAGATGGCTGATCGCGGGCAAATTCAAGGGGGGCTGCTGGATGGGCCGCTGGCATTTGACAATGCCATTTCGATGGAAGCTGTGCGCATCAAAGGCATTACTTCTGGTGTGGCTGGGCAGGCCGACATCTTGGCCGTACCAGACCTGGAAAGCGGCAACATGGTGGCCAAGCAGCTGGAATATTTTGCGGGCGCATCAGGATCTGGTTTAGTGCTGGGTGCGCGTGTACCGATTGCGCTCACCAGCCGTGCAGATGGCCCCCGTGCTCGCGTCGCATCGTGTGTGCTGGCTGTGCTGTCAGCGCATGATCAACGCCAGCGTAAAGCGGCCAATGCCTGGAAGCAAGGCTAACTACGGTAAGGAGATGAAAATGGCCATTTTGGCAGTGAATGCGGGGTCGTCCTCACTGAAGTTTTCCTTGCACCCCCTGCAAGAGGGGCAAGTGCAGCCATTTGTTCTGTCCGGCAACATCCAAGGTTTGGAGCCCAATGGGTCTCCATGCATGGATTGGACTTATAGAGGGAAAAAACACTCTGAGTCCCTTGCAGTAAACGCTGGTTGCTCTGCTTTTGAAGTGGCTTTGCACCATGTGCAGGCATTGGTGAATCGCCTTGAGGCGGCACCTGATATTGAAGCCGTCGCTCACCGGGTGGTGCATGGTGGCGGTGTCTTTACGGAGTCGGTGCTGGTGACTGATGAGGTGCTCGAGCGGCTGGCCAGTTTCAACTCCTTGGCGCCACTGCACCAGCCGCACAACCTGGAAGGCATTCGGCAGTTTCGCGCTGCATTTGCGCACTTGCCGCAGATTGCCTGCTTTGATACGGCGTTCCATGCATCCATGCCGGAGGTGGATTTTGCGTTTGCACTGCCCCAATTTTTGCAGGCGCAGGGTGTTCGGCGCTATGGCTTTCATGGGCTGTCCTACCAATACATCATGTCTGTACTGCAAGAGCAGACCCTTCGCGGGCGTGGCCGTGTGGTAATGGCGCATTTGGGCAATGGTGCCAGTTTGTGCGCCGCGCTCGCAGGCAGCAGTGTGGCCACCACCATGGGGTTTTCTGCACTGGATGGTTTGATGATGGGCACGCGCAGCGGCGCTCTTGATGCCGGCGTGCTGCTGTACCTGATGGAGCAAGGCTGGACGCATTCGCAGATGGAAAAACTGCTCTACAAGCAAAGCGGTTTGCTGGGGGTGTCAGGTATTTCGGCAGACATGCGCAAGCTGCGTGCAGATGGCAGCGAGAACGCACAACGCGCCATTAACCAATTTACGCACCGTGTGATTCGCGAAACAGGCGCCTTGGTGGCATGTCTGGGGGGGCTGGATGTACTGGCATTCAGCGGCGGGATTGGCGAAAACGATGTGGAGCTGCGTGCACACGTGTGTGAAAGGCTGTCGTGGCTGGGTATACGCATGGATGTGCAGCGTAACCAGGAGGCAACGGGTAAACATGCGTATGCCATTCATGCGCCAGATAGTTCGGTGGAAGTGTGGGTGATTCCGACCGATGAAGGGCGTGTGGCGGCCCGCGAAGCTGCTGCACTTTTGCAGCAGCAACGTACATCCCAGGTTGCTACAGGGTCTGCCCTGGCCTAGGGCGTTGGGGACGGCTCTTGTGCTGCGCGCGCAGGAGCCAGTGCGGGGGCAATGGAGGTTCGCTCAAAAACCAGCCGGCCACGGCCACTGCTTTTCGCCTCGTACAGCGCCGTATCGGCGTGCTGCAGCAATTGCTGCAGACTTTGTGGCTGCTGCAGCGACTGCAATGCACAGCCGCCACTGAGATGCAGCGCGAAGCCCAGCTCTTGCAGTGATTGCTGCTGCACCATTACGCACAGGCGCTGATAAAAAGCATCTACTGCGGTGGGCTGGGCGTAGAGCAGCAGACAAAACTCTTCCCCGCCCCAGCGGGCAGCCATTTCGTCGGAACGCACTTCGGACTTCAGCACCCTTGCCAAAAGCTGAAGTGCTTGATCGCCAACACTGTGGCCGTGCTGGTCATTGACGGCTTTGAAGTGGTCAATATCAAGAAGCAATACGGCCAAAGGCAGCTGCTGGCGTTTGGCCAGCGCTTGCATCAATGGCGCGGTCTGGAGCAAGGCGTGGCGGTTTGCCAGCCCGGTGAGCTGATCGTTCAGGGCCAGTTCACGCAGTTTCTGGTTGGTTTCATCACGCCAGGCCACCAGCATGCACACCAGCACCAAGCTGCCACAGACCTGTGCAATCACGGCAAACACATGGTTGGTGACGCCATCCTGGGCAAAACCACTGAGCCAAGGTGTGTAAGCTGCCAAATAGGCCCGCGTGAACAGGCTGCAGCTCATAACCAAGGCACAACCTGCCATGAGGTAGCGCCAGTAAGGCGCTGCAGGGCGTTGTGGGTGCAGGCACATCCAACCCAGGCATGCAATGGACAGGCCGTGGCACAGGCTGTACCAGGCCATACGCTGTGTCATGCTGTCGATGAAAAAAATGAAGCCTAAGGGCCCCAGGACACACAAGCCAAGTACAAGTCGACTCAGCGGATGAGGGCCCAGCCAGCTTTGCAGTGTTTGGGCCATCAACCACTGCGCCGCCGAGGCTGCACAAGTTGCCGCAATACTGAAGATGGGGTCCCATGTGGTGCCACGGATGCGGCTGGCGGCCAGGATAAGTGCCCAGCCTAATGCCTGAAGCAAGAAGTAGCCCTGCATGTGCTGAGCAGCACGGCTGATCGGTGTACCCATCGCAAGCGGCAGCGCCACGCCAATAACGGCCAAATTGATGGCAATCAAGATGGCCATGGAGGCGAAGTCAAGCTGCATGATGTGCGGGTGTCGGCAGGGTGGATAAATTACTGAAAAGCCACTTCGGAGAAACTGCGCAGTTTGCGACTGTGCAGGCGTTGTGCGCCACCCTCTCTCAAAAGCTCCACGGCACGCATGCCGATACGCAGATGCTGATCAACGCGTTCACGGTAAAAGTGATTGGCCATACCTGGCAGTTTGATCTCGCCGTGCAGTGGTTTATCGCTCACGCACAGAAGTGTGCCGTAAGGCACGCGAAAGCGAAAGCCATTTGCAGCGATGGTTGCACTCTCCATATCCAAGGCAACGGCACGGCTTTGGCTAAAGCGCCGCTGTGGCAGGTTGTCTGGCAACAACTCCCAGTTGCGGTTGTCGGTGCTGGCCACGGTGCCTGTGCGCATGATGCGCTTGAGGTCATCGTCCGAGACTTGCGCCACATCTGCCACCGCTTGCTGTAGCGCCTGTTGAATTTCGGCCAGCGCCGGGATGGGTACCCACAGAGGCAGCTCTTCGTCCAGGACATGGTCTTCACGCACATAGGCGTGGGCGAGCACATAGTCGCCCAGCCGTTGGCTGTTGCGCAAACCGGCGCAGTGGCCCAGCATCATCCAGGCATGGGGGCGCAGTACGGCAATGTGATCAGTAATGGTTTTGGCATTGGCGGGGCCGACACCAATGTTCACCATGGTGATGCCCCCTCGGTCGGCGCGCACGAGATGGTAGGCCGGCATCTGGGGCAAACGCGGTGGAGTATTGCCCAGTGCATCCACGTCTTGTGCGGCTAAACCGGTGCGGCGTGTGACGACATTGCCCGGCTCTATGAAAGCGATGTATTCACTGTCGGGTTTGGCCATCTCGGCATGGCCCAGGCGGATGAACTCGTCAATGTAAAACTGGTAGTTGGTAAACAGTACATAGTTTTGAAACCACTCTGGGGCTGTGCCTGTGTAGTGGCGCAGGCGGTGCAAAGAATAGTCAATGCGCGGGGCTGTAAACAGCGACAGCGGAAGCGCACCACCGGGTTGTGGCTGCCAGGTGCCGTTGGCAATACCATCGTCCATGGCTGCCAGATCGGGCAGATCAAACACCTCGCGCATCATTTGTCGGCGTTGGGCGCTGAGGCTGCCCTCGACGTGGTCGTTATCAGCAAAAGAGAAATGAATCGGGATGGGTTGCGTGCTCAGACCCACTTCAAACTGCACGGCATGGTTGCGCTCAAGTAAATCGAGCTGTGTGTGCAGATAATTGGCAAAGAGATCGGGGCGCGTGACCGTGGTTTCGTACACCCCAGGATGGTCAAGGAAACCATATGCCAGCCCTGTGTCAGGTCTACGCACGCTGTGTGCCTGGATGCGCAGCAGGGGATACCACGCGCGCACCACGCGAGGGAAGTCCTGCCCTTCTACATAGGCTTGCATGGCACTGCGCAGATGCTGAATCTGCTGCTGATACAGGGTCTGCAGATGCTGGATGGCATCTCGGGCATGCGTGAAGACCGCCGTGGCGGCAGTACTAGAAGAAGTGGCTGGCGATGGGGTGTAGTGCATCCCTCATTGTGGCGCAATCATTTGACAACGGTGTTGCTGCCAGCGCAGGGCGTCTTCAGCGGTCATGGGGCGAGACAGGTAGTACCCTTGAATCAGATCGCACCCCATGGCCTTGAGCAAATCCCATTGCGCCTTGGTTTCTACACCTTCCCCCACGACGCGCAGACTCAGACTGTGCGCCATCTGGATGATGGCCTTGATCAGACTGACATCGTCTGCATCTTCCGGCGTGTCTTTGACGAACGAGCGGTCAATTTTGATTTTGTCCAGCGGGTAGCGCTTCAAGTAAGCCAGGGATGAGTAGCCCGTTCCAAAATCATCAATCGACAGTCGAACGCCCAGTTTTTGCAAGGCGTTCAGGGTGGCAAGGACATGCTCTGACTGCTTCATGAGGGTGGTTTCTGTCAGCTCAATTTCCAGCCATTGGGGGTCAATGCCGGTGTCAGACAGTACGTGCTGCACTTCAGTCACTAAATTGCTTTGATTGAATTCAATCGCAGACATATTGACGGAAACCACAACAGGGGGCAGGCCTGCATCGCACCAGGTGCGCAATTGCTTGCAGGCGGCGCGCATAACCCAACGATCAATGATGGAGATCAATCCCCGCGCTTCTGCAAAACTGATGAACTCGCTGGGGGGCAGCAAGCCCCGCTCTGGGTGTTGCCAGCGAACCAGCGCCTCAAAACCTTCGAGTCGGTTGGTTGCCAGGTTCCATAGGGGCTGATAGTGCAAGACCAGACCGTGGTCTTTTTCAACAGCTTCGCGCAACAACTGATCTTGTGCCAGCAAACGGCTGGGGCGCACTTCCATGTGGGTGCTGTAGTACTGGTGATTGCCTTGGCCAAGGCTCTTGGCTGTTTCCATGGCTGCGCTGGCATTGAGCATCAACTCTTCAGCGCAGTTGCCATCATCGGGGTAGAGGCTGATGCCGATGCAGGCTGGCAGGTTGGCCATCGTGTTGTGCAAGGCATAGGGCTTGTTCAGCACGAAGCGAATTTCACGCAAGATGCAGTCGGGTTGGCAGGCTGTAAGTGGTGAGGCCAGTACCACCACAAATTCATCAGCACCCAAGCGCGCCACGCAGTCATCCGGGTGTACTTTGCTGCGCAAGCGACGGGCTGTTTCGATCAGCAGTTTGTCGCCTGCATCGTGCCCCAGCGAGTCGTTGACGTCTTTGAAACGGTACAAATCCACATACAGCACGGCAGCATGCTGCTGGCACTGCTCGGCGTGGCTGAGTATCTGGCGCAGCTGCAGCATCAAGCCCTTGCGATTGGGAAGGCGGGTGAGGGGGTCGTGGTAGGCCAGAAAGTGCCGGTCGGCTTCGGCCCGCTTGCGCTCTGTAATGTCTCGCAAAACCACCAGTCCGAAATGGCCGAAATCACTGCCATCTTCCGGAAGCAGGGTGACGGATACCGCCACATCCAGCTCCTGCCCGCTGTGGTGCAGCAAGCGCGTGTCTTGGGCATGGGTGGTGCCCTGATCAATCAATACCTGCGCGTTGGCGCGCAGCACATGGGGCAGCAAGTGCAAGACGGGGCGATCCAGCAGCTGACTCAGGGGGTAGCCCGTGAGCGTGACTGCTGCAGGGTTGGCGTCAAAGATGAGTCCGTGGCGAAAGAAAATGAGGGCTTCAGTGGTGGCCTGGGCATAGCGACGCATGCGCGTATCGCTTTCTTGCACCATCTGCCGGGCATCTACCAGGGACAGATCCTGCAACGCGGTGACCACGATGGCAAAGACACCATCCACATTGGCATGGGCCACCAACTGGCTTGGGATAAGTTGGTTGCCCGTAAATGGCAGCTGCGTTTGGAGGCTGGCTCCATGCACGTGCGTGACGGCCAGGCGTTCCAGTTCGCATTTCCAATCGTTCCACTCGCAAGGAGACAGGTAGTTTTGCGGCTCTTTGCCCACCAATTCTTGCGAGGGCATGTTCAGCAATTTGGCGTACGTGGCCGTGGCCCACAGGCAGCGCCCGCCAGGCCATTGCAGATAGGCCATGGGCGCACCCGTGGCAATGGCTACGGCGTGCAGGATGTCCAGTGATATTTCACTGGGCGCACGGGGAAGCACATGAATCATTCAGACACCTGTGGGGTGGAGCAAGTGAGGTTGGCCAGGCCACGCAGGTGTGGAGCAGTGCTGAAGGGTGGTGCATGAAGAAGTTCGGACATGGTTGTGGGTATAACCGAGGCGATGTGCGCCTGTTTTGCGTTACGGCAAGAGCAGAAAATCGAGCGCATGCTTGGTGCGGCAGACCAACAACTCCTCGTGCTGTAAGAATAGGAGCGGTTAGTGCTTGTTTTTGGTGAAGATTACCGTTGTTTGTATTTAAGGTTGTTGTCTGTAAATACTTTCTAGCTATCAATTTATTTAAACCATGATCACTGTATTGCAGCGCGTGCGTGAAGCGCGTGTCGACATCGAAGGGAGCACCGTTGGTCAGATTGGCCATGGCCTGCTGGTGCTGGTGTGCGCTGAACAAGGCGACAGCGAAAAAGAGGCTGACAAGCTGCTGGCCAAGCTAATGAAGCTGCGCGTCTTTACGGATGACGCCGGCAAGATGAACCGCAGCGTGCAGGATGTGCAAGGGGGGCTGCTGATCGTCAGCCAGTTCACGCTGGCAGCAGATACAACCAGTGGCAACCGGCCCAGCTTTACCCAGGCGGCCAATCCGCAAGAAGGAAAGCGCCTGTATGACTATCTGGTAGAGCAGGCGCAGCTACTGCACACCGTGGGGCCCGTGGCGACTGGGGCCTTTGGGGCGGATATGCAGGTGCACTTGGTCAACGACGGGCCAGTGACCATTCCTTTGCGCATGGCACCAGCGGCATAGCGTGCTGAGGCGGGTGATGGCTGTGGGGGGGGGCGTACAAAGCTCAGCTACGGCTGTCTGCGTTTTAGGCTGTGTATTTGAGCGACTTGACCGTATAAAACGCTGGCACCGCATGTCAGCCAGCAGGCTCGATTACAATCTGCCACCTCTTTTCCTTTCCGAGGAGCGTTGCAGCGTCCACCCCATTGAGCGGTGGCGTGAGGCTCGGAAAGACGGCGGCCACTCGCAGTGGCTTGGCCTCTAGGCAAACGACGCTCACCCACGCTTTCTGTGCGGTGAGATGGCTTATCCCTCTTCTTCCTCAGAACGTGGTTTTTCATTCAATTTTTGGAGAAAACCATGAACGCTGCTGTTCGCTTTAACCCTGCCGATTCGGCCATTACCGACATCAATCTGGCTGATTGGGGACGTAAAGAAATTCGCATCGCTGAAACCGAGATGCCGGGCCTGATGGCCATCCGCGAAGAATTCGCTGCTGCCCAGCCCCTGAAGGGTGCGCGCATCACCGGCTCGCTGCACATGACCATTCAAACGGCTGTGCTGATCGAGACATTGAAGGACCTGGGCGCGACCGTGCGCTGGGCTTCGTGCAACATTTTCTCGACCCAGGACCACGCTGCCGCTGCTATCGCTGCCACTGGCACGCCAGTGTTTGCCATCAAGGGTGAGTCGCTCAAAGACTACTGGGATTACACCCACAGCATCTTTGAATTCGGCGCCAAGGGCACTGAAGGCGAAGGCCCCAACATGATTTTGGACGACGGCGGCGATGCCACCGTGCTGCTGCACCTGGGTCAAAAGGCCGAAAAGGACATCTCCGTGCTGGCCAACCCCGGCTCGGAAGAAGAAAAGATCATGTTTGCGGCCATCAAGGCCAAGCTGGCAGTGGACGGCACCTGGTACACCCGCAAGTCGGCTGAGATTCGCGGCGTGACTGAAGAGACCACCACCGGTGTGCACCGCCTGAATGAAATGTCGGCCAAGGGCACGCTGCTGTTCCGCGCCATCAACGTGAACGATTCGGTCACCAAGTCCAAGTTCGACAACCTGTATGGCTGCCGCGAGTCGCTGGTGGACGGCATCAAGCGCGCAACCGACGTCATGATCGCCGGCAAGGTGGCTGTGGTGGCTGGCTACGGTGACGTGGGCAAGGGTTGCGCACAAGCCCTGTCCGCTCTGCGCGCCCAAGTGTGGGTGACTGAGATTGACCCCATCAACGCCCTGCAAGCGTCAATGGAAGGCTACAAGGTCGTGACCATGGAATATGCAGCCGACAAGTGCGACATCTTCGTGACCACCACCGGTAACAAGGACATCATCCGCCACGAGCACATGGTTGCCATGAAGGATGAGGCCATCGTCTGCAACATCGGTCACTTTGACAACGAAATCGACGTTGCTTCGATCGAGCAGTACGAGTGGGAAGAAATCAAGCCCCAGGTTGACCACATCAAGTTCCCCGATGGCAAGAAGATCATCCTGCTGGCCAAGGGCCGCCTAGTGAATCTGGGTTGCGCCACCGGCCACCCTTCGTTCGTGATGAGCGCTTCGTTCGCCAACCAGACCATTGCCCAGATCGAGCTGTTCACCCGCCCTGAAGCCTACGAAGTGGGCAAGGTCTACGTGCTGCCCAAGGTGCTGGACGAGAAGGTGGCGCGACTGCACCTGAAGAAGGTGGGCGCGCAGTTGACCGAGTTGAGCGATGCGCAAGCCGCTTACATCGGTGTGAAGAAGCAAGGCCCTTACAAGCCTGAAACCTACCGCTATTAATCATGGCGGGGCAAAACTGCAGCAAGGGCTGCAGTTTTGCAACCTCTGGTGCTGATCTGAAGGCATGGAGCGCGGCTTGCGCAGTCTGGGCCGGTGCTGGAGGCTAATTTGAGTGAATAAAAGGAAACTACGCCATGCGCGCAGATGTATTTTTGGTGGACCACGGACATGCCACCACCCGTTCGCAGGCCCAGCGCCTGATCGCTTCGGGCGTGGAATGGCGTTTGACGCCGCTGGCCCCATGGAAAAAAGTTGCCAAGAACGGTGACGAAATCCCCGCAGGTGCAGAACTGAAACTGCTTGACGATGCGGAAGTCAAATACATCTCCCGCGGTGGTTTGAAGCTGGAAGGCGCGTTGAATGCCACAGGCCTGAAAGTGGACGGCTTGCGTTGTCTGGACGTGGGCCAAAGCACGGGCGGTTTTACCGACTGCCTGTTGCAGCGTGGCGCTGCACAAGTGATTGGCGTAGACGTGGGCCAAGGCCAATTACATGACCGTTTGCGTGAAGACGTGCGTGTGATTTGCGTGGAAGGGGTGAATGCCCGTTTCATGACCGCAGCCATCTTGGAAGATGCCTGTGAAGAAGTGATTTCTGAACGCTGGGAAGAGCAAGAGGACAATGACACTTTGCCCCAGGCACCTTATGCGTGGATGCGCAATGGTGGTCAGATTGACGAAGAGTACGACGACAGCCGCGATGCCAAGGATTCGGACATCGAAGCCTTCAAGGCCGAGCGCGCCGCCAAGGCCAAAGCCCGTGCTGAAGGCACGGTCCCTACAGAGCGCCGCCGCAAGGCAGAGTACGCCGATGTGAACATCACACCCGAGTTTGACTTCGTCACCGGCGATGTCTCCTTCATCTCGTTGACGCTGGTGTTGCCCGCTGTGGTGCGCATGCTCAAGCCCCATGGCCATTTGCTGATGCTGGTCAAACCTCAGTTTGAGCTGCAGCCTGGCCAGGTCGGCAAGGGCGGCATTGTGCGTGATCCTGCCTTGTTCAAAGAGGTGCAAGCGCGCGTACGTACGTGCCTGGCCGAGCTGGGCCTGGAGGTGAAAGCCTGGATGGATTCCGCCATCGAAGGTGGCGACGGCAACCACGAGTTCTTTGTGCATGCAGTGCAGGGCGCTGAGATCAAGAATTTGGATCAGCCTTTGCCTGACATGCCTGCGGCGACTGCCACCAAGCGCGTTTCGCGCACGGTGCTGCGTGAGCTCAAGCGCATCGATGTGATTGATGACGAAGAAGATGGCTACAACGTGCCGGGGCCTGCGCGCCCCAAGCGTAAAAAGGCTTAAACCGCTCGAAAAGCGGTACTAAGAGGAAGAGGCGGGGAAGGTGCGGTGTCTGTCACCTTTCCTGCACTGAGACAGTCAGCAGCTTGCCGGGAGGGCAGGCGAGGAGTGATGAACATGGCAAATACCTTTCCCATCAGCTTTGAGTTTTTCCCCACCAAAACGGTTGAAGGCGCTGCCAAGCATGTGCAGGTGCGCCAGGCGCTGTATGCACGCAAGCCCGAGTTCTGTTCTGTCACCTACGGTGCGGGTGGCTCCACCCAGGCGGGCACCTTCAGCATGGTGCGCGACATTCAGACAGAAGGGGTGCAGGCTGCATCGCACTTTTCGTGCATCGGCGCGACCAGCGACAAGGTGCGTGCAGAGCTGCAAGAGCTCAAAAACATGGGTGTTCGGCGCATCGTGGCTCTGCGTGGCGACTTGCCCAGCGGCTACGGGCTGGGGGGCGAGTTTCACTACGCCAGCGACTTGGTGACCTTCATCCGCAAAGAGTTTGGTGACTGGTTTCATATCGAAGTGGCAGCCTACCCAGAGACCCATCCGCAAGCCAAGTCTCCCGAGGCAGATCTGAAAGCTTTTGCTACAAAAATTCAGGCTGGCGCTAGTGCAGGCATCACCCAATACTTCTACAATGCGGACGCTTATTTCCGTTTTTGTGAAGGGATTCAAGCACTTGGCGTGTCGGCTCCTGTCGTTCCGGGTATCATGCCAATCCTTAATTCCTCTCAACTCATGCGCTTTTCCGATGCGACCGGCGCTGAGATTCCCCGCTGGATTCGTCTGCGTCTGCAGGCCTACGGGGACGACGTGACCTCTATCCGAGCCTTCGGCATGGATGTGGTTACTCGCTTGTGCGAGCAGTTGCGCGACCAAGGCGCACCCGGCTTGCACTTTTATACGATGAACCAGAGCGCAGCCACTTTGGAGCTTTGCGACCGCCTCGGCCTGTAATTTTCAGACTTTCGCGGATACCGCTGGCCCCCTGGTGTCGCTTTTTGTGCGCTCACCGTTAGAAGGGTTAGACCATGCCTGCACTTGGGTGCCAGTCTGCTTGCGCTGATACGTCTTTGTCTTTATTGTCTTCGGCACGCCGTCGTGCCATGCCCGCAGCCTCGCTGCTTGTGGCTGCTTTGTTGAGTGCTTGTGCTCCCATGCCGCCTTCTGCAGAAGGCGCTATCTCCACCAAAGGAGATACGACCTCCGATACCCGGGTGGGCATGCGTTTCGGCTCAGAGCTGCTGGCCAAAATTGCACCGCCGCCTGCACGCGGGCTGGGTGATCCCGCCAAGGCGCTCAAGCAAAACCTGTATGAACTTGAATTGCCAGAGGTTGACCAGCAAGGTGTGGCCTCATGGTACGGGCCGGGCTTTCATGGCCGCAAAACGGCCAATGGCGAGCGTTTCAACCAGTATGAGCTGACCGCCGCTCACCCCACTTACGCTTTTGGCACGCAGCTTTGCGTGCGCAGCAAGGCCACCGGGCAGGCCGTTGTGGTGCGGGTGAATGACCGTGGGCCTTTTGTGAAAAACCGTGTGATTGATTTGAGCAAGGCCGCTGCCGAAGAAATTGGCATGCTGGACCGTGGCGTGAAGTCGGTAGAGATCTACAAGCTCGACGAAGGTCAGGACGATTGCCCTGACGCATTACTGCAAGCCAAAGGTTAAATCGAACACCTGTAGAAAATTATAAAAGGAGCTGTTGGCGCAGTATTTATAGGAGTTTTAAGGTGTTTTGGCCTTGAAAATCAGTAAATACGGGTGCTGACAGCTCCTTTTTTTTGCACCTATCGATTACTCGCCAAACTCCAGCGTGTGGGTGGCATTCTTGTCTTGCGCCAACAGCTTTTGCATTTGAGGCAAAGCTTCTTTCAGCGCGGCACGCAGCGTGAAAGGTGGGTTGATCAAGAACATGCCGCTGGCGGGCAGACCCGGGCGCTTGGCAGCACTGGTGTCTCCGTAGTCATTCACTTCGCTGCGCAGCTTGCTGGATTTGACGGTCAGCGTGGCGTGCAGCCAGCTCTTGCCAGCCTTGTTGGCCATGGTTTTCAGGCGCTTGGGCAGGTCGTGCGCATCCTGGCGCGGAATGATGGGGTACCAGACGGCGTACGTGCCAGTAGAAAAACGCACCAAGGCATCGTCCATCATGCTGATGACGCGGCCATAGTCGGTTTTCATTTCGTAGCTGGGGTCGCACAGCAAAAAGCCTCGGCGCGAAGGTGGCGGCAAGAAGCGTTTGACGCCGTTAAAGCCGTCTTCCAGCAGTACTTCGACCTGCTTGCCCGCATCCAGTTGGGACATATTGCCGTCCAGCGCACGCCAGTCTGCAGGGTGCAGCTCAAACAGGCGCAGCTTGTCTTGGGGGCGCAGCAGGCTTTGAGTGATGAAAGGGGAGCCGGGGTAGGTTTTGACGCCCTTGCCCTGGTTGACGCTGCGCACAGTCTGCACGTAGGCGCGCAGGGCCGGTGTCAATTCTTCTTCAGGGGTGTCCAGCAGGCGGGCAATGCCGTCTTTGGATTCACCGCTGGTGTTGGCAAAGTCGCCGTCCAGGCGGTACAGGCCAGCACCCGCGTGGGTGTCGATCACGCTGATGGCGGTTTCTTTTTGTGCCATGTGCTGCAAGGCAGCAATCAAGACGGTGTGCTTCAGTACGTCGGCGTGGTTGCCGGCGTGAAAGCCGTGGCGGTAGCTGAACATAGGTCGTAATTCTTTTCGTTTCAGTGCGGCAGCCGGGCTGCAGCGGGGCGGGCGGCCCAGGGCCGCAGGTGGTTTACCAGTGTGGGCCGATTTCAGTCTGAGCGACTAATTCCACACAAGCACAAGGTGCTGATGGCGCTATTGGACGCTATTTCGTATAATGGCGGGCTTCGCAGCGATTTTATGAGTCCCGCGGCGAAGTGTTGAATCCTTGGTGTAAAGCCTTGGGCTTCAATACATACTGCCTAAGAGGCTTCCTGGTTCAGCGATGAATTTAAGAAGAAGCACCGACCGCAGAAAAGGATTCTTCAAACCTTCTTGAAAGAGAAATCTCATGTCTACATTCAGCGCAAAACCCGCTGAGGTGCAACACGAGTGGTTTGTGATTGACGCCACCGATAAGGTGCTCGGACGTGTCGCCAGCGAAGTGGCACTCCGTCTGCGCGGCAAGCACAAGGCAATCTACACACCTCACGTTGACACCGGCGACTACATCGTCATCATCAACGCTGCCAAGATCAAGGTCACTGGCACCAAGAACCTGGACAAGGTGTACTACCGTCACTCGGGTTATCCAGGCGGCATCACTGCCACCAACTTCCGCGACCTCCAGGCTAAGTTCCCTGGCCGTGCGCTCGAGAAGGCCGTCAAGGGCATGCTGCCCAAGGGTCCTCTGGGCTACGCCATGATCAAGAAGCTGAAGGTTTATGGTGGTGCTGAGCATCCCCACACCGCACAGCAGCCTAAGGCTCTGGAAATCTAAGGAGACTTGAATGATTGGTGATTGGAACAATGGTACCGGCCGTCGCAAGTCCAGCGTCGCACGTGTATTCCTGAAGAAGGGCTCCGGCAAAATTACTGTGAATGGCAAAGACATTCAAGAGTACTTCGGCCGCGAAACTTCTATCATGATCTCTAAGCAGCCTCTGGTGCTGACTGGCAATATCGAAGCTTTCGATATTCAAGTCAACGTCCACGGCGGCGGTGAATCCGGCCAGGCGGGCGCAGTCCGTCACGGTGTGACCCGTGCTTTGATCGACTATGACGCAGCGCTCAAGCCTGTCCTGAGCCAAGCTGGCTACGTGACACGTGACGCCCGTGAAGTCGAGCGTAAGAAGGTTGGTCTGCGTGGTGCTCGTCGCGCCAAGCAGTTCTCGAAGCGTTAATTCGTTTCAGACCTTCGGAAAAGGCTGTCTCTTTGGAGATGGCCTGCCCACAAAAAAGCCGCCTTACCTTCGGGTGTGGCGGCTTTTTTGTGGGTTTTAGATGCGTGGCGCAGCAGCTTGTCTGCGCGGTCAATGTCCCCACTGGTACTGACGTCAAACCCTGTGCTTGCTTAATTCCTGAGCAAACTGCAGTACCATTCGATCCGATTTTCAGAAGAACACTCGGAGTATCCCCATGAGCGCCGTTGCAGAAAACATCAGCACAGAAATGCCCGCCCCTATTCTCTTTACCGACAGTGCAGCTGCCAAGGTGGCGGACTTGATTGCGGAAGAGGGTAACCCTGACCTGAAGCTGCGCGTGTTTGTGCAAGGCGGAGGCTGCTCGGGCTTTCAGTACGGTTTCACCTTTGATGAGATCACCAACGACGACGACACCACCATGACCAAAAATGGTGTCTCCCTGTTGATTGATGCCATGAGCTACCAGTATCTGGTGGGCGCAGAGATTGATTACAAGGAAGACCTGCAGGGCGCGCAGTTTGTGATCAAGAACCCTAATGCAACCACCACCTGCGGTTGCGGCTCCAGTTTCTCGGCGTAATGACCGAATGAGGGCTTGTCCCTTGTGCCATCAAAGCCGCTGCCAGTCAGCGGCTTTTTTGTGTGCAAATTGCGCTGAAATGTCCGTCCAGCTAAACATTGGTAGCTATTAAAAATAAGGCATATGAACAAGCAAGCCATTGAAAAAGAGCCCTTGCTGTGGCTGGTTGCGGTGGGCTTTTTCATGCAAACGCTGGATGCCACCATCCTCAATACCGCGTTGCCCAGCATGGCCGCCTCATTGGGCGAGAGTCCGCTGCAGATGCAGTCTGTGGTGGTGGCCTATGCCTTGACGACAGCCATGCTGATTCCTGCAACAGGGTGGGTGGCAGACCGCTTTGGTACGCGCCGCATCTATACGGTGGCTATGGCTTTGTTTGTTCTGGGTTCTGTCTTGTGTGCCATGGCACCCAGCCTGCAGTTTCTGGTGATGGCGCGTGTGGTGCAGGGCGTGGGCGGGGCCATGATGCTGCCCGTGGGGCGGCTGGCGGTGCTGCGCGCCTACCCGCGTGAGGCTTTTATCAGGGCCATGACCTTTATCGCCATTCCGGGGCAGATTGGACCACTGCTGGGCCCCACCTTGGGGGGGTGGCTGGTGGAATATGCATCGTGGCACTGGATCTTCTGGATCAATGTGCCAGTGGGTGTGCTGGGTGTGTGCGCTGCCTGGCGGTGGATGCCCCAAAACGATCAGCAGCCCAGGCGCTCGTTCGATGGCGTGGGCTTTGCGCTACTGGCATTGGGCATGGTGGGTGTTTCGCTGGCGCTGGATGGCTTGTCTGGCGTGGGCATGGGCCGTGCCTTGGTGGCTGTGCTGCTGGTCTTTGGCATGGCCAGCCTGGCGGCGTACTGGATGCATGCATTGCGCAGCCCCACGCCGTTGTTTGCCCCGGCGTTGTTTGGCATTCGATCATTGCGTGTAGGGCTGCTGGGCAATTTGTTTGCACGGCTGGGCAGTGGTGCAGCACCATTTTTGGTGCCTTTGATGCTTCAGGTCGGTTTGGGGCTGTCACCCTTTCACGCGGGCACCATGATGCTGGCGACCGTGCTGGGCAGCATGCTCGTCAAACGGATTGCCGTGAACACGGTGATGCGTTTTGGCTATAAGCGCGTGTTGCAGGTGAACTCGATGCTGTTGGGGGTCATGATCGCCTGCCTGGGCTTGGTCAGCCCCAGTCAGCCGCAGTGGCTGATTTTGGTGCAGTTGTTTGCTTTTGGCTGCGTCAACTCGATGCAGTTTTCGGCCATGAACTCGGTCACGCTCAAAGACTTGAATGGCGAGTCAGCGAGCAGCGGCAATAGCCTGCTGTCCATGGTGCAAATGCTGGCCATGAGCATGGGGGTGGCTGTGGCGGGTGCTGTTTTGGCGGGGTTCGCCGACATGTGGCAAGCCAAAGAGGGCTACAAGCTGATGGCCTTGCAGGCCACGTTCGTGACCGTGGGCGTGATGACTCTGGCAGCCACTTTGGTGTTCAGTCAGCTAGAGCACGATGAGCGCGTGCGCCCGGCACCAGATACGCACGATTGAGCGTTCACCCGCGCTGCGGCTCAGGCGGGGTAAATCGCCCCAAGGATGCGCGGACCCTGAGCGCCAGTGACAACGGCGAGATTGCCCGGTAGCCCGTGCATGCATTGGCGGGCCAGCCAGGCAAAGGCCGTGGCTTCTACCTGTAAGGGCGGAAGGCCACGCGCGGTGGTGCTCTCTACCTTCGCCTGCGGTAGCAAAGCTTGGAGCTGGCGCATCAGCTCTGCATTCAAAGCACCGCCTCCGCAGACCAGCAGGCTGTGGCTGCCTCGTCCGTAGCGCAGCACGGCATCTGCACAGCTATGGGCCGTAAAGGCCGTGAGCGTGGCTTGCACATCCTGAGGCGAAATGTTGCAAGCCACCGCCTGGAGCTGGGCCTGAAGCCACGTGGGGTTGAATAAGTCACGCCCCGTGCTTTTTGGGGGAGGCTGCTGCAAAAAAGGCTCGGCCAGCAGGCGCGTGAGAAGTGCCGGGTGGGCCACGCCGCCGGCGGCCCAGCGGCCTTGATCGTCATAGCTTGCGCCGGTGTGCTGCAGGCACCACCAGTCCATCAGGGCGTTACCGGGGCCGCAATCAAAGCCAGAGACCGGTGTTGCAGGGGTGCTGTGTGCAGGCAGGACACTCAGGTTGGCAATCCCGCCAATATTGAGAACCACGGTTGCTTGGCCTGCACGGCTGAAGACACCCTGGTGGAAGGCGGGAACCAGCGGAGCACCCTGACCGCCTGCGGCAACATCACGGCTGCGCAAGTCTGCAACTACGGCAATGCCTGTGAGTTCTGCCAGCAAAGCGGGGTTTTGCAATTGCAAGGTGTAGCCCGTGCCATCGTGCAGCTGGGGCTGGTGGCGCACGGTTTGGCCGTGCGCTCCCATAGCGCGCACTTGGCGGGCTGTGGCGCTGCTTTGCTGCAAGAGTTGCATCACCACATCGGCATAGGCGCGGCTGATGGCATTGCCTGCCAAAGCCGCACGGTGCAGCTCGTTGGCTCCGTTGGGGCTGTTCAGGGTAAGTAGCTCCTGGCGCAAGGCAGCAGGAAACGCCTGCGCCGCATAGGCCAGCACGCGCATCTGCTGTGGCTGTGCGCCATCCCACTGCACCAGCACGCCATCCACTCCGTCCAGTGAAGTGCCTGACATCAGGCCGATGTAAAGCTCGGAATCGTGGGCTGGCTTTGGCGAGGTGCTCATGGGGGCTTGAAAGGGCAAAGAAAAAGGGCTTCGATTGCTCGAAGCCCTTGACAGGGTAGCACAGGCTTATTGCGCGCTGGCTTGTCGAATCTGCTCGGCAGAAGCCAGTTGCATATGCATGAACTCTGCGTGCTGGGTGAACTGCTTGCGTACCTTTTCAGAGATTTCGCTGGCTTCGCTCTTGGCAATGACCGTCTGCGGATCCTGATGTGCGCCGTTTACGCGGAATTCAAAATGCAGGTGCGGGCCCGTAGACCAGCCTGTGGTGCCCACGGCGCCAATGAATTGACCTTGCTCGACAGACTGCCCCTTTTTCACGTCAATGCGGCTCAAGTGCGCGTAGACCGTGACATGGGAGGTGTTGGCGTGCTTGACGTAAATCACGTTGCCGTAGCCGTTTTGCCAGCCTGCAAACTCAATCGAGCCATCGCCCACCGTGCGCACTTTGGTGCCTGTGGGTGCGGCAAAGTCCGTGCCCAGATGCTTGCGCCATGTGTTGAGAATCGGGTGCTTGCGCATGGAAAAACCGCTGCTGATGCGTGAGAACTCCACAGGGGTGCTCAGGTAAGCGCGGCGCAGGCTGGAGCCGTCCATGGCGTAGTAGGAGCCGCGTTGACCAGGCTCTTGGAACCACATGGCGTTGTGCACCTTGTCGCGGTTTTGGAATTCTGCGGCCAGCACGCGGCCTGAGCGCAGGAATTCACCGTCGGCTTCCAGCGTTTCGTAGATGACGGAGAAACGGTCGCCCTTGTGCAGGCGGTGGAAGTTGATGTCCGAGAAGATATCTGCCACCTGCACAGCCACTGCATCTGGCAGGCCTGCAGCGTCGGTGGCGGCAAACAGTGTGCTGTGGATGGTTCCGCCCGTCAGGCGGGTGGTTGCTGTCAGGGGCGCTGTCGAAATGTCTGCGGCAAACTTGCCTTCGGCATTGCGCTCAAGCACTAGGCGCTGGAAATTCTGGCTGGTTTCGTCCTGAATCCAGCGCACGGTCAGCTTGCGCAACTGGTGGTCGTTGCTGGCCTCGGCAGAGATCAGGCGGCCATTGCGGCTGAAGATGTGCTGGCGAACCAGCTCATTGCTGCGCAAAAAGGCGGAAGCGCTGGGGTCGGCAATACCAAGGCGCTGCAGCAGGGATTCGGGGGTGTCGCTGGAGCGGGTGTAATCCGTGCGGTACAGCGAGAAGTCGTTGAGGTCGGTCAGATCCGCCAGCGTGCTGCCATCTACCAAAGAGGGGATGGTCTGGGTCAGTGTGCGCACCGGCATGTCGGCGGGGTCTGGACCCAGGGAGGCGACGGCAAACGCACCGCCGCCTGCGGTCAGCATCAGGGCGGCAATTGCGGCGGTCAGCCTTTTTGGATGGCGCTGGATGGACCGGGCCAGCTGTGCAAGCAAAGCGCTGCTGGCAGAAACTAGTTTGTGGCTCAAAACATGGGTTCCCGGGAATGGTGTGTACCCTGAAGGCAGGAAAGCGTGTCAGTGATGGGGTACGTAATCTGTCAGCATAGTGGCCATTGAGCAGTATGTAAATGGCTTGCCGACTAGAATTCATCGCTGCAATCGAGCCCGAAGTATACCGGGGAGGAACATCCCTGCGCTGGAAAAAACCCTTATGAATCAAAATGCTGTTACAACATACCCAGTCACTGAGGCTGTAAGACAAGCGCTTGAAATCACCTTGCGCGGCGTTGACGAATTGTTACCAGTTGCTGACTGGACGCAAAAGCTGGCCCGTTCTGCGGCCACAGGCGTGCCACTGCGCATCAAGCTGGGTCTGGATCCAACGGCTCCAGATATTCACCTGGGCCATACCGTGGTGCTCAACAAGATGCGCCAGCTGCAGGACCTGGGTCACACCGTGATCTTTCTGATCGGCGATTTCACAACGCTGATTGGCGACCCTTCGGGCCGCAACTCCACCCGCCCGCCGCTGACTGCCGAGCAAATCAAGGTCAATGCCCAGACGTATTACACGCAGGCTGCCAAGGTGCTGGACCCTGCCCGCACGGAAGTGCGCTACAACAGCGAGTGGTGCGACAAGCTGGGCGCGCGCGGCATGATTGAGCTGTCGGCCAAGTACACCGTGGCCCGCATGATGGAGCGCAACGACTTTCACACGCGTTTCAGCGAAGGCAGCTCTATCAGCCTGCATGAGTTTTTGTACCCTCTGCTGCAAGGCTATGACTCGGTCGCGCTGCAAAGTGACCTAGAGCTGGGCGGCACTGACCAGAAATTCAATCTATTGATGGGTCGCCATCTGCAGGCTGAATACGGACAAGAGCAGCAGTGTGTGCTCACAATGCCTTTGCTGGTGGGTCTGGATGGTGTGGACAAGATGTCCAAGTCCAAGCACAACTACATTGGTATTACCGAAGATGCCAACACCATGTTTGCCAAGGTGCTGTCGATCTCTGACACGCTGATGTGGGACTGGTACACCCTGCTGTCGTTCAAGAGCCTGGCCGAGATTGCGGCGTTGAAGGCCGAGATTGAAGCGGGCGGCAACCCCAAGCACGCCAAGGTGGCACTGGCCAAGGAAATTACTGCGCGCTTCCACAGCGCTGCGGCGGCCGATGCGGCTGAGCAAGATTTCATGAACCGCTCCAAGGGCGGCATTCCTGACGACATTCCCGAGGTGAGCCTGACGGGTGCACCACTGGGCATTGGTGCGTTGCTCAAGCAGGCCAACCTGGCTCCTTCGACCAGCGAGGCCAATCGACTGATGGATGGTGGCGGTGTGCGTGTGGATGGCAACGTGGTCAGCGACCGTGGCCTGAAACTGGATGCCGGCACTTTTGTGGTGCAAGTGGGCAAGCGCAAGTTTGCACGTGTGACGCTGAGCTAAGCCAGCTGTCACTGCCCAGAAAAAAGGCGGCTGTCTCGCAATGAGGCAGCCGCCTTTTTTGATGGCGCAACTTAAATGAGAGCGTGTAGCGTATGTTCTATGGGCATTTCAGATAGTTTTGTATCTGAAAGTGTTGAATCTAAAGCGCTGGCAGCTCCTTTTATGTTGATTCTAGGAAGTGCTGAGGCTGGGTGCATGTGCTGCGATGGCCTCTTGCAGGAAAGGCACGTAGGCGCGGTCTTCTTGCAGAATGTGGTGCAGCAGCCAGTCTTTGAGAAAGTCCAGGGCCTCAAGGTTGATGTCTTCGCCGTCTTCAAAGCGCATCAGCCAGTCCATGGCTTTGGCGGTGAACTGGCTGTGTTCGGCAGTGTGTGCGGTGGTCTGGGGGTAGCCGTAGCGCTGGAACATCACCTCTTCTTCAATGAAGTGGTTGTGCGTGTAGTCGACCAAGCCCTCCAGCACTTCAGCCAGGGTGGTGCGCGCAGGGGCGGGCTTGCCCAGCTCATCGTGCAAAGCGTTGATCAATTCCACCAGGACTTGGTGCTGCGCATCGATCTTGGGGATGCCCAGCATGAGCGCGCTGGACCAGGGTATGAAGGACATGGGGCCTCCTTGCGGGGGTGGGGTGGGTGAGGGTGCAGCCGTTGCCAGCGCAAAGAGCTGTACAGAATGCATAAAGCCCGAGCGCGCACCAATGGGTAAAGTGGGGTGTTGCTGGGGATGTCTGATAAAAATCAAACACTTAATAAGGGGCTGTCGTGTGCGGCCCACGTAAATCCGTATGCACGCTCGCTTTCAGCGCCGATAGAGCGCGAGATAATTGAGCACCTCCGCGCTGGGGGTAGCCAGACCTCACACAGAATTTTTATGTCTTCTCAGAACGCACTTCCCCTTGATATCGTCATCATGGCTGCCGGCAAAGGCACCCGCATGAAAAGCCGTTTGCCCAAGGTGCTGCAAAAGCTGGCAGGGCGTGCGTTGCTGCAGCATGTGCTGGATACGGCAGTGCAATTGCAGGCGCGTTCGGCGGTGGTGATTACAGGGCATGGCGCGCTAGAGGTAGAGGCTGCCATCAGCCAGTGCAGCAGCGCGCAAGCGGGGGTGGATTTGAAATTTGTACGCCAAGAGCAGCAATTGGGCACCGGTCATGCTGTGCAGCAGGCGGTGCCTGCCTTGGCCGATGACGGCATGGTGATTGTGCTGTCGGGCGATGTGCCGCTGACGCAGGCACAAACGCTGCACGATCTGGTGCAGGCGGCAGACGGCACGCGCATGGCATTGCTGACCGTGGCGCTGGACAACCCCACGGGGTATGGCCGCATTGTGCGCAACGCGGCAGGTACGGTGCAGCGCATCGTCGAGCAAAAAGACGCCAGCGAAGCTGAGCGCGCCATCCATGAAATTTACAGCGGCATCATGGCCGTGCCCGCCAAGCGCCTGGCGCAATGGCTTGCGCAACTGAACAACCACAACGCCCAGGGCGAGTACTACCTGACCGACATCGTCGCCATGGCGGTAGCCGATGGGGTGGACGTGGTGGCGCACCGTATCAGCGATGCGGTGCAGGTGGCAGGCGTCAACAGCCCGCTGCAACTGGCCGAGCTGGAGCGGGCCTACCAGCTGCGCCAAGCCAGCCATTACATGGAGCAGGGCGTGCGGCTGGCAGACCCTGCACGCTTTGATGTGCGTGACGACGTGCGTGGCAATGCGGCGCAGCTTGTCTGCGCGCAAGACGTAGAAATTGACGTGGGTTGCATCTTTACCGGCAAGGTGCACATTGGTGAAGGTGCCAGCATTGGCGCGCACTGCCACATCAGCAATGCCACCATTGCTGCGGGCGCAGTGATCCATCCATTCACCCATATCGACGGAGAAAAGCTGGGTGCCAGCGTGGGCGAAGGTGCCCTGATTGGCCCGTTTGCCCGCCTGCGCCCGGGCGCGCAACTGGGTAAAGATGTGCACATTGGCAATTTTGTGGAAGTAAAAAACTCCACCATGGCCGAAGGTGCCAAAGCCAACCACCTGGCTTATCTGGGTGATGCTACGGTGGGTGAGCGCGTGAACTACGGCGCAGGCGCTATCACCGCCAACTACGACGGTGCCAACAAGCACCGCACCGTGATTGAGGCAGATGTACACGTGGGCAGCAACTGCGTGCTGGTGGCCCCCATCACCATTGGTGCGGGCAGCACAGTGGGTGGCGGCTCCACCGTGACCAAGTCGGTGGACGCAGGCGTTTTGGCCGTCTCGCGTGGCAAGCAGGTATCGATTACGAACTGGAAACGCCCCACCAAACAACCCAAACCCTAAAGGCCCACCACCATGCAGCAGGCGCAATCACTTACCCCCGGCACGCTGAACGAGGCGCTGGCCCTGATTGCGCAGCAGCAGGCAGACATGGCGCGCCTGTACGCCGCGCATGAGTCGTGGATGCGTGCCGTAGCACATGACTTGCGCGCGCCGTTGCGGCATGTGGTGTCGTTTGCGCCTTTGCTCAATGAATCGGTGGATGAGCTGGCAGCCGCTGCGCCGCAAGCGGTGCACGCCGCCGAAGATGCGCACGAGTTTGCTGCCACCATGGAGCGCGCTGCGCGCAAGATGTCGGCCATGCTGGATGGGCTGGCGCACATTTCACGTGCAGCGCGCGCCGAGTTGCAGCCCGAGTTGGTCGATTGGGTGGCATTGACTGCACCCCTGGTGCAGGCCCTGCAAGCCCAGCACCCGCAGGTGCAGTGGAATTTGCCCACACAGGCCCAAGTGCCCGTGCTGGCGCATGCCGAGTGGCTGCGCGTGGTGATGCAGGCGGTGCTGGATAACGCCATCAAGTTCTCGGCCCGCCAAGTGCCGCCACAGGTGCAGGTGCAGGCCTATCCGCTGGCCGATGGCTGGTGGCGTTTGGTGGTGCAAGACAATGGTGCAGGTTTTAACGACAGCCGCGCCCAGCAACTGGGTGAGCTGTTTCAGCGCATGCACCACGAGAACGAATTTGACGGCGTAGGTTGCGGCTTGGCCCTGGTCAGCACGGTGGCGCAGCGCCATGGCGCACGCTGGGGCGTGCAATCACAGCCTGGATTGGGTTGTACCGTCAGCTTGGACTGGCCGGGTACATGCTGAATTTCTAGGCGAAAAGTAACGGTAGTGCTGGTGCAGTAAGCAAAGACGGCGACCCATCACGCATGGTCTTTACTCTTTAAGACTTGGTGGCGAGCAATGGCAAGTGGGGGCTGAACTTGGCCCGCTTGGTGGCAAAAAAGGTTTTGACATTGCGCACATTGCCCTGCGCCGTGAACAGTTGCTGCGACAGCGCCAAGTAGGCAGGCATGTCGCGGCAGGCCACAACCAGCACAAAGTCGGGCCCCGGCGAAACGCGCCAGCATTGCTGCACCCCTTCGTGGGCCACGGCTGAGGCTTCAAACGCATCCAGTGCTTCGGCGTTCTGGCGCTCCAGCGTCACTTCAACCAAGGCTTGCAGTCCATGGCCCACCAAGAGGGCCAAGGCCTGCGGTCGCACAATGGCTACCTGGCGCTCAATCAGGCCCAAAGCATGCAGCCGGCGCACACGCCGCAAGCAGGTGGGGGGCGAAATGTGCACCTGTTGTGCAAGGTGCACATTGCTTTGCCCGGCATCGCGTTGCAGCAAGTCCAGCAACTGCAGGTCAGTCAGGTCTAGGGCAGATTCTGTGGAATTAATTTCATTAAGCATAGATTTTTGAAATTTAATTTCGTTTATGTTTTTATGTGAAATTTAATTTCTTAAACGTTAAAAAATAGATCATAAGTTTTATTGCGTTGCTTTTAGCATCGTGCATCGTTCCAACCTTTTCGGAGTACAGCCTATGTGTGGCATCGTCGGCGCCGTTTCCACGCGCAATATCGTTCCTGTTCTGGTTCAAGGCCTGCAGCGCCTGGAATACCGCGGGTATGACTCATGCGGCGTAGCTGTGCACCGCATGGTGGCGGGCTCACCCATCAGCCAGGGCCTGCAGCGCGCACGCAGCACCGCACGTGTATCGGAACTGCTGGAACAAGTGACGCAAGATGATCTGCAAGGTTTGGCAGGCATTGCCCACACCCGCTGGGCCACACACGGTGAGCCTGCTGTGCGCAACGCCCATCCCCACTTCAGCTACGGCCCGGGCGAAACCGTGGACAGCGGCAAACCTCCCCGCGTGGCGCTGGTGCACAACGGCATCATCGAAAACTACGAACAACTGCGCACCGAGCTGCAAGCCAAGGGCTATGTGTTTGCCAGCCAGACCGACACCGAGGTGATCTGCCACCTGGTAGACAGCCACTACAACGGTGACTTGTTTGAAGCAGTGAAAACGGCGCGTGCGCAACTGCATGGCGCGTACGCGATTGCCGTCATGCACAAGGACGAACCACACCGCGTGGTGGGAGCCCGCGCCGGCTCACCCATGGTGCTGGGTGTGGGGCGCGACAACAGCGAATTCTTCCTGGCCAGCGATGCAATGGCCGTGGCTGGGGTGACCGATCAGATCGTGTATCTGGAAGAGGGCGATTTGGTAGACCTGCAGCCGGGCCGTTACTGGATTGCAGACAAAACCGGCCATGCGGTACTGCCTGAGCAGCGCCCCGTTAAAACGGTGCACGCCCACAGTGGCGCTGTGGAGCTTGGCCCCTACCGCCACTACATGCAAAAGGAAATCTTTGAGCAGCCACGCGCCATCGGCGACACGCTGGAAGGCATTGTCAACATTGCCCCCGAGCTGTTTGATGGCGCAGAGGGTGCAGCCGCATGGCGTGTATTCAATGAAATCGACAACGTACTGATTTTGGCCTGCGGCACCAGCTACTACAGTGGCTGCACGGCCAAGTACTGGCTGGAGTCGATTGCGGGTATCCCCTGCAATGTGGAAGTGGCCAGCGAATACCGCTACCGCACCAGCGTACCCAACCCGAAGACCTTGGTGGTCACCATCAGCCAGTCCGGCGAGACTGCCGACACCCTGGCCGCACTGCGCCATGCGCAAAGCCTTGGCATGCACCATACGCTGACCATTTGCAACGTGGCCACCAGTGCCATGGTGCGTGAATGCAAGCTGGCGTACATCACCCGTGCTGGTATGGAGATTGGCGTAGCTTCTACCAAAGCGTTTACCACGCAACTGGCGGGCTTGTTCTTGCTGACCCTGGCTCTGGCGCAATCCAAGGGCAAGTTAAGTGAAGCGCAGGAGCAGGAATATCTGACCGCCATGCGCCATTTGCCCGTGGCCTTGCAGTCGGTGCTGGCGCTGGAGCCGCAAGTGGTGAGCTGGGCAGAAAACTTTGCCAAGCACCAAAACGCCTTGTTCCTGGGCCGTGGCATGCACTACCCCATCGCCATGGAAGGCGCGCTCAAGCTCAAAGAAATTACCTACATTCACGCTGAAGCCTACCCCGCCGGAGAACTCAAGCATGGCCCGCTGGCGTTGGTCGACAGCAGCATGCCGGTGGTTACCGTTGCGCCCAACGACGAGCTGCTGGAAAAGCTCAAGAGCAACATGCAGGAAGTGCGTGCGCGCGGCGGTGTGCTGTATGTGCTGGCAGATGCCAAAACCAACATCGAAAACGCCGAAGGCATGCACGTGATCCGCATGCCCGAAAACTACGGCGCTCTCAGCCCCATCTTGCACGTGGTGCCACTGCAACTGCTGTCCTACCACACCGCTGTGGCGCGCGGCACCGATGTAGACAAGCCGCGCAACCTTGCCAAAAGCGTGACGGTGGAGTGAAAACTCAGTTTCCAGCGTTGCTTGTTTGGTGAGAATAAAGTCGTAAAAGTAACAATAAAGTCGTAAAAATTTAGCGGCTAGTAATAATAAATTCGTACAACGGCAAACACGAACAGTTATTCGTACAGAAAGCGCTTCATAGAAGCGCTTTCTTCATACTGCGGACTTACGATAAAGCCCGTTTCACATTAAAAGGTCTGCTAAAGGCTGACTGCCGTCGTTCAGCTCAACAAGGCCAATGGCTGCTGCTACCCAAAGCAGTCATTGAACTGATCATTCTTGCAGGTTCGCTCTGAACATCAAAGCGGTCACCGAACTCTGGCGCACTCCGGGTGACAGCTATTGCATGAGCTGAATTGGTGCTGTCGACCCATTGCTGTCTTTCGTGCTTTGATGACAATGTCTGCTGCGTAGCGACTGCTGCTGCTCGCGGCCGCATTGCAACAGCTTCGTAGCAGTCATTCTCCCGCGAGCGCCACGACCGGATCGAGCTTTGCTGCGCGCCGCGCCGGCATGAACCCAAAAACCAGCCCTGTCGTGACCGCGCAGCCGAAGGCGAGCAGCATGGAGCTGATCGAAAACACCACAGAGGACCCAAAGAAGATCAGGCCAGCACCGATTCCCAATCCTGCAATCACGCCCACCGCACCGCCCACCATCGTGACCAGCACAGCCTCTGTCATGAACTGCCGCTGAATGTCCCGCTGGCGTGCACCTGTCGCCATGCGAATGCCGATCTCACGTGTGCGTTCCTTCACAGCCATCAACATCACGTTCATCACGCCTATGCCACCGACCAGCAAGGACACGGCGGCGATCATGCTGAGCATGGTGGTCATGGAGTCCTTGGCCTGGGCTTCTGCATTGAGCCGTGCCGCCGCATTGGCGACGTAAAAGTCTTCTCGCCCATGGCGCTGACGCATCAAGCGCTCAATGGCTGCCTGTGCATTAAGCACACTAGCCGAGTCCCGTGCCTGGACTACCGTGTAGTGCGGATCAAAGCTGCGTCCGTTCGGGAAGATGCGCAGAATGCCCGACCGATAAGGTACTACGACCAGATCGTCCTCGGACTTGCCACCATCGGCCGCTCCTTTTTCCACCATCACGCCGATCACCTGGAACGGTGTATTACCGATCAGCAATTGCCGGCCCAGCGGAGATACATCCTCGAAGAAGCGCTCACGCACCTTCTGCCCAATTACCACCACCGGAGCCAGTTCATCGTCTTCCGCTTCGGTGAAAAAGCGGCCTTCGGCCACCGGCCAGTGGTGGATGGCTGGCCACGTGTGGGTAGCTGCAATGGTGTCTGCCTGCCAGGCCACGTTGCCATGGCGCACCATGGCCGGATCGCGCGCCACAGGCATGACATGTGCCACTTCAGAAAGCTTCTCTACTTCTTCCAGGTCAGCCAGAGTGGTCACACCTTCGGGTCCGCCCTGAGGCGGCGTGCGATTATTGATGTACATGACAGTCGAGCCCATCGCACCCAGGCGCGCTACGACTTCTTCGCGCGCTCCCATGCCCACCGCCAGCATCACAATGACAGAGGCGACACCGATGACGATGCCCAGCAAGGTTAGCGCAGTGCGTGAACGGTGGATGCGCATGGAGCGCCACGCAGAGCGCAACGCCTCGCGCAGGTCCGCCAGCAGCGGCGTTCCCGGCTCCAGTCGCGCCTGTACCGTGCTGGGAGCGGGGAGAGCGACCAGCGCACGGCCCGACGCGGGCTGGCCTTTCTGGCTGTCACCGACGATACGCCCATCGCGAATCTCGATGACTCGCCGTGCCTGCGCCGCCACCTCTCGGTCGTGAGTAATCAAGATGATGGTGTGGCCTGCATCGGCCAGCTCGTGCAGCAGCACCATCACCTCCGCACCGCTTTGGCTGTCCAGCGCGCCCGTAGGCTCATCAGCCAGGATGATGTGCCCACCGTTCATTAACGCCCTGGCGATGGACACGCGTTGCTGCTGACCGCCTGAGAGCTGATTTGGCCGCAGGTGCTGCTTGCCGGCAAGCCCAAGGCGTCCCAGCAAGGCGCCTGCGCGCTCTTCCCGCTCGACCTCGCTTTTGCCGGCGTAGATCGCTGGCATTCCCACGTTCTCCTGGGCGGAGTCTGTGGCGATCAAGTGGTAGCCCTGGAACACGAAGCCAAACGCCTCACGTCGCAGCCATGCCAACTCGTCCGCATCCAGTCTGGCAACGTCCTGGCCATTGAGGCAGTACGTGCCTTCACTTGGCCGGTCCAGGCAGCCCAGCAGGTTCATCAGCGTGGACTTTCCCGAGCCGGACTGACCTACGATAGCGACGAACTCCCCAGCATGTATGGCCAGGTCGATGCCGTGTAGCACTTCGACCTCGGGCCTGCCAGTGGAACCGCCACCGTAACGTTTGCGGATGCCGCTCAGCTCTATGAGCGGAGTCACCATCGGAATATCCTAGGACCGGCGACCGGCACAGTTTCGCCCGTGATGATCTGATCGCCCTCCTTCAGCCCTTCCCGCACTTCGGCCTGAAGCCGATCCTTCACGCCCAGGCGCACGCGGCGGACTTCCACGACTTGATCGGGTGCTTGCTCGGCGAGCAAGCGGACCTCATAGACTTCGGAGTCACTGGTAGGCTTAAAGGCTGCCAGTGGAGCCGTGAGCACGTCCTTGGCAGCAGCAGCCACCACAGTGACCTGCGCCGTCATCTGCGGCATCAGGACGCCATCGGCATTGTCCACGTCGAACAGAACGGTGTACTGCACCGCCTTCATTGCAGGTGCCGCAGCCGCACCGCTGCCACTAGAGGCATTCGCGCCGGATTGCACGGGCGGTGCCGGCAGCACCTGCCGCACCGTCCCACCCCAACGGCGCTGGTCGCCTCCGAGCGTGGTGAAGTAGGCGACCTGACCCGCCTTGACGTGGCGGATGTCCGCCTCGGACACATCGGTCCACACCGTCATCCGTGCCAGATCTGCGATGCGCAGCACCGTGGGAGTCTGGTAGGTGGCATTGAGCGTCTGGCCTTCCTTGACATCGATGCCTGTCACCACACCCGCGATGGGTGCATAGATACGCGTGTAGCCCAATCGCGCTTCATCAGCACGCAGGCTGGCCACGGTCTGGCGGATCGTGGCCTCGTGCTGAGCTACCTTGGCCCGCGCAGAGCGCAGTGTGGCTGCGGCTATCTGCGCATCCTCCATGCGGGTTGCTCCGTCACGCACCATCAATTGCTGGCGACGATCTTGCTGCACAGCCAGTTCTGCCTGAGCCTGTGCATCCTCTAGCTGAGCGCGCAGGCTCGCAATCTGAGCCCGACCAGACTCCACAGTAGCAGCTAGCACGCTGGCATCAATCTCAGCAAGTAGTTGGCCCTTTTTGACCGTATCGCCAGCGGCAACATGGATGCGGGTGATCTGACCGGAGACCTGGGCGCCGACATCCACCGAGCGAACGGGCTGCAAAGTGCCAATGGCAGCGACGCTGGACTCGATGTCGCCACGCACGACCTTAGCGCTCTGCCAAGTGGGTGCAGACTGAGGCTGCGACAGCGTCCATCCGGCAGCCACCAGCACCCCAACAAGCATCACCAGGGCGAGCTTTCCCCCACCGGGCCAGAACCGGCGTTGCATCAAGCGGACAGCCATTAGCGGGAAACCTCGAAGCTGAGCGTGGCGGTGTGGCGCACGTCGTCGTACTTCTTGCCGTTCAGGGTGACGCTGCCGTTGTTTACGCGCGCAGTGACCTCGAGAACGTACAGGCCAGGGATATAGGGCACAAAGCTGACCGTGCCGTCCTTGGCCGGGGTCAGCGTACGATGCCAGCCTTCACGGGTGTCCACATTGACCTGGCTGGCGGCCACCGGTCGTCCTTTGAAGATGAGTTGGTAGGTGTTGCCACCAGGCTCCGTGGGCACCAGTTCCAGATCGTTGAGAGACTTGGTCTCCGTTCTGCCAAAACGGGCCTGGTAGTAAGTCAGCACGCCATCGGTGCTAGTGCGGGTGGCCACGAAACGCATATCCCCCGTAGCCTTCGGAACACCGAAGTGATCCGATGCCTGCTCATACGGGACGTCGTCGGCTTTTGGCAGCACTGCCTTGGCATCCAGCAATACAGGCAGACTTTCCAGTGGCTTGCGCAGCTCGCCTACAAAGACCTTCGCACCATTCGCCTCGGGTTGAATCCAGAGGTACTCGGCGCGCGCCAATGTGGCGACAAGCCACCCTGCCGTGAAGACCACGCCGGTGCAAAGCCACCGCAGCGTGGAATGTCGTGATGAATGGAACTGCAACATAACCTGCCCTTTTTTCTAGTTTTACGGCGTGCGCATCCAGCGCGGCTTGCGGCTGCGGGGAGGCACAGTGATTTCTTCTTGCTCGACGGTGACCTGCAATCCCGGGCCGGTGTCAAACAGCACATAGAAAGGCTGCGCGGGTTTCTTGAAGGTCCAGGTGGAGTCCACGCCCAACTTACCTTCTAGTAGCGGTACGCCATCCAGTGCAATGACTTCCATGCGAGAGCCCTGCATCTCATCGCCGTCGTTGCTTGCACCACGGCAGCGCACAGTGGACTCGTCCAGCAAGAAGCAGCGGGCCACGGGTTCATGCGCCAGGACCATGGCACTACCAAGTGCGAGGCCCAAGGCGAGCAGCCAGCGGACGGTCAGTCGTTCAGTGCGAAACATGGGCTTTCCTCTGTTCATCGAACCACAGCACAGTGGCTGACGAAGCCTTATCCATGCGCAGTGCAGTTTGGTAAAACTTGCCGTCCTTCCCAACAACGGTGAGCCAAAGCTCGCTGTCGGCCTGGGTGGTGGATGGCAAGGGGATCTCCACGCGCCGCTTCCAGCTTTGCCCCATAAAAGCCATGCCAACGGCGCGTGCCGAGCGAGGCTTGTTGACCTTCAAATAGGCTTGGCGGATTTCGCTATCGCAGGTCTCGCAGAAACGCAGCTGATATTCCTTCATGGGGACATCCATCTCCATGACCTCTGGTGCTCCTCGATTGGCTTCTGCGAAGGCGAAGGACCATGGGCCCACCGTGCCCTGAATCGCATCGGCCCGCTTGAGCGGCGGACCCTCCATACGGGCCAGCGCGAGCGCGAAGCCAACAACCGTGAGAACGAGCAGGCCAGCGGCGATCACACGGCGCGTGCGGGTCTTCTCCACGGCCACAGGCTCTGCTGGCGGTGCTTTTGCTTGGCGCACGGGTTGCGCCCGCAATGGCGGCTGCCAAGGCCACTGGGGGAACGTGAAGACCCAGGCCAATGCCGCAATGCTCAGCCAGCCCAGCCATAGCGTGGTGCCGATACCTGTACCCAGCGCATCGACAGCCCAAACAAGTGACACAGCCAACAGCAACCATCCGGCGATGCGTGCCAGCATCCGCCAGAGCGGTGCCGGCTGGCTTCCCAGCAGATGCTCGGCATGGCGTTCCGTGGCCAGAGCCAGCGCAAAGAAGCCCGCACAGCTCACAGCCAGAATACCCAGGTGGGCGCCGGTTTGAAGTGAAACGCTCATGGACTGCCTCCCACCATCAATAGCCATGCCAGGCCCGCGCACACAGCAGTACTCACTGCCATCCCAGCCCAGGCCCGAGTAGCACTGCGGGCGCAGAAGACCCAGATTACTGCGACGGCGTAGATCGCAAAGCTGAGCATGGTGGCCCAGAGCACGCCTTGCGCCCTGGGCACCGGCCACAGCAGTGCCAGCAGCACGGTGGCAGCGGAGGCTAATGCGTAGCCGCCCAGCGCGGCAGCGACCACCCGCGATGCGACGGACCAGCGATAGGCGGCGGTCAGTGTGATGGTCTTGCTCATACAGACCCCTTACCCAGCACCATCCGGCGCATGTGCAGCCCAGACGCGTGCCCGGTTATCACACGCCGCCGGACCTTCACCGCCATCACGGCGAACAGAGCGGCCAGTGCCAGCATGGTCAGATCAAACCCCGCGAACACCCAATCACGCGCCAGCAGGCTGTGACCCAGGTGGCGGTTGGTGGTCAGTGCATTGAGTACCGGCACCAGTGCGTAGACCAGGCTGCAGCTCCAGAGCAGTTCGACCCAGGCGCGCGCCAACGGACGAGCCAGTGCATAGAACAGCGTACCCAGCCATACGGCGAACAGGGTGTGAAGTTCCCAGGCAGCGCGGTCTGCCATCTCCACTGGCAGAAGCCGGTTGGCCCAGAAATACGCGGCCACAGACAGCGGCAGGCCGGCGATGGTGGCGACGTTCAAGTTTTCCACCAAGCGCAAACCAAAGTGCTCCCCGCCTTCAAGGCCGGCAGCGAGGTGGTGTTTGCGTCGTTTGACAGTCCATAGCACCAGTCCCGTGCCGATCATGGCGCAGCCCAACAGTCCAGCGAAGAAGTACAGCCAGCGTCCCCAGATGCCTGCAAACAGACCTTCATGCAGATTCAGCGTCACGTTTTGCGTACGGCTGGCCTCGCCACCCTTGCGCGGCTCCTCGGACAGCGCCTGCCCGGTGGTTGCGTCGAAGCGCAAGGTGGGCGGGTTCCAAATGTCCAGACTGCCGCCGTTGGTTCGGGCGATGGCGATCTCGGTGGGCTCGCCTTCATGACGCTCGATGGTGATTGAGGCCACCTGACCTTCCCCCCAGGCGGCCCATGCCTGGGTCACCAACGCTGCCACATCGGCAGTGGGCCGGGTGATGGCCACGTGCTTGTGGCCCTCGTTCTCAAACAATTCATCGTAGAAAAGTTCTCTGGCCGCAGGCTCACTGCCGTAAAGCACCTCGCGCCCGGCGGGCATGTAGATGAACAAAAAGAACACCAATCCGCTATAGGTAATCATCAGGAAGAACGGCAACGCCATGACACTGATGGCGTTGTGCGCATCCAGCCACGAGCGCTGCCCCTTTCCTGGGCGGAAGGTAAAGAAGTCGGCAAAGATCTTCTTGTGTGTGATCACGCCAGTGACGATGGCAATCAACATGAGCATGGTGCACACGCCCACGATACGAATACCCCATCCGAGCGGCATGTAGTGCAGCACATAGTGCATGCGATACAGTCCATAGCCGCCGGCCGTAGTGCGTGGTTCTAGCTCCGCAGCACGCACAGTGCCCAACAAAGGGTCAAGCTTTTCGGTGACGGAAGCACCAAATTCATGACCTGGCTCGGGCACCTGCTGCCAACGCACACTGAACTCCTGCCACGAGCGGCCCCCTGCGGATGCATTCGGCAGCGTGATCCGCCAGCTCGAAGCGTCTGGGGCCACTTGTTCCAAGCGTGCCAGCCCCAGGGCCGTCATACGCCGCAGGTCTTGCAACGCATGCGTCTGAGGCTGTACTGTCAGCTGCTCCGGTTGCATCCAGCGCGTGATTTCGTACTGGAAGTAGCCGGCCGTACCGGTGACAAACACGAAGAACAGCAGCCATCCGACGATCAAGCCGCTCCAAGTGTGCAGCCAGGCGGCTGATTGTCGTAAAGAACTTCCCATGGATAGTCCTGCCTTTGGTCGATTTGCATTTACTTTGTTACCCATCGCGCTGCTGCCGTTGTTACTTGACTGTGAGCACAGGTCCATGCGTCCACAGCCTCAATACTTCAGCTTGCTTTGGAGAATCGGTCCGAATGATTTCGGACAGATTCGTTACCACTTAGCGGCACGTATCAAAAGCGGCCGCGCAGAGTCAGCATTGCGCTGCGTGGCTCGCCGTAAAAGTTTCTTCCTGGCGAGGTGTAGTAAGTTTTATCGAACAGGTTGTTGATGTTCAGGCTGAGTGCCCAGCGCGGATTGATCTGGTAGCGCGCAAAGGCATTCCAGACCGTATATCCGCTCTGCTGACGCCAGATGTTGCTGCTGGCATAGCCGGTCTCGCTTTGCGCGCTCATACCGCCACCAATAGTGAGCTTGTTCAGGTCGCCTGAGAAGCGGTAGCTCGCACCTGCACGCAGTATGTGGCGCGGCGAAAGCGAGCTGAATGCCTTGCCTTCATTGCTGGTGGGCTGACCTGCACTGTTTCGGTCTATCACATAGACCTGACGGTTGTAGGTATAGCCCAACCACGCCTGCAAGCCCGGCACGATCTCGCCGTTGACCTCCGCTTCAATCCCTTTGCTTTGGACCTTGCCGCCGTTGATGTAGCACGGGCCGCCGGACAGCGATCCCGGGCAGCTTGCGGCGTTGTCGGGGTCGACCATGGCACGGTCGTTCTGGTTGATATAGAACGCCGACAGGGAGGTGTTCAGTCGACCATCCAGCAGTTCGCCCTTGATGCCGACCTCGTAGTTCGTACCCATCGCTGGCTTCAATGGTGCCCCCGTCACCGTCTTGTTGCCGCTTTGAGGCTCGAAGATGTCGGTATAACTGGCATATGCGGTCCAGTGAGGAGCAACATCCACCAGCAAGCCCGCATAGGGTGTGAATTTCCGAGTCTGCTTGATGGTTGACTGTGCATCGAGTCTGTCACTGTACTCATACCAACTCAGCCGCCCACCCAGCACCAGCTTCACCGGGTCTGCCACCTGCAATCGCAGCGAGCCATACACCCCCTGGCTCAACGTGCGCTCATCACTGCGATTGGGCTCCACGTATTTCTCCGCCACGCCCACCTGGTAGGGGTTGTCCAGGCTGACCGGAATCCGGTTGGCATAGTCGTAGAAACTGGCCCCCTGACTGAGCTCTTCCAGCCGATTTCCTCCAAACACGACGGTGTGCTCACGCCCCAAAAAATCGAACTTGCCGGTCACGTTCGCGTCGATGGACTTGGTCTCAAACTTGTCGCCGGGAGTTGCGCTTGCCACCATGTAGGCGCCAGTCAGCGTCCGCGGGTCGGCATTACCGCGCAGCCAGAGCGTGCTGTCGGAGCGCTGTGTTTCCTGATAGTTGCCCGCCACCTTGAGCGTCCAGCGGTCGTTGAAGTCGTGGCGTGCTTCAGCAAAGTACTCCTGAGTCTCGGCCTTGTAGAAGGCCCAGTCAGGGCCAAAGGACGTGCGACGATTGAGCCGCAGATCGGAACCGTCTGTAGAGCTTGGCAGGCCCCCGTACCAGTACGCGCCGTCTTTGTCGAAATGCTGATAGCGACCACCCATCGTCAGCCGTGTCTGCGGTGTGAGGTCGTATTCGAGCACGCCGTAAAAGAAGGGTTGCTGCGTCTTGGTCTTGCGTGTGGAGTATCCACGGTCTTCATAGCTCACCACTGCACGCCCGCGCAGACTGCCATCTGCATTGAGCGGACCGGTGGCATCAACCATGCCTCGGTAGTTGTTCCAAGAACCCGCCTGCACTTCCACATCGATCGCAGCTTTCGCCAACGGGCGCTTGCGCACGAAGTTCACGGTGCCGCCCGGCGTTCCGTTGCCCAGTAACAGTCCCGCCGCACCGCGCAAGACCTCAACACGATCGTACATGGCCATATCGGGTTGAATGCCCATTGCGGAGGTACCGCCCCAGAAACCCTTGGACACTCCATCGACCTGCATATTGCGGATCTCGAAGCCACGCGACACAAACAGCTTGTTGCCCGCACCCGCGATGTCCAGGCTAAGCCCGGTGGTCTGAGACAAGACGTCTTCCATCCTGTTCAACCCGAAGTCATCCATGCGCTGGCGCGTAACCACCGTCACCGACTGGGGAATGTCGCGTAACGATTCGGCTGATTTCATGATGCTTGCACCCCGTGCCGCGTAGGAGCCAGTGCCTTCGCTGGCAATATCACTTCGGTCCATCTGAGCAGTTACAGTCACAGTGCCCAGCGTAGCTCCATCCCCTGACGATCCAGCAGGTTTGACAACGATGGCATTGCCATCCTGTACACCCACCAAGCCGCTACCTTCCAATAAGCGATTCAGAGCTTGCCGCGGAGTCAAATTGCCGGTGATTGCTGGAGCGGTCTTTCCGCTGACTAGCGCAGGTTCTACGATCAACTGCAAGCGCGTTTGCAGAGCCCAATCGCTCAGTGCTTGAGCCAATGGCTTCGCTGCAATATTGAATTGAAGCGGAGCTGCAGAAAAACCTGACGCTACGCCTTGAGCATGAAGCGAAGATCCAGCCAATACCAATGCAGCGGCTAGGGCGAGCGGTGCTGGCCGCAGGGAGAAACGAGACATCAAAGTCCTCCGATGTAAAAACGAATGGTTCTTACTTAGGAAGACGGAGTGAGTGCCGAATACCCTAGTTCCGTAGCAAAAAAAATAGCTGAATGAGTGACACAAACTTGGCGTCGATCAGCGCATGACGATTTCCCAAGAGCCTTGCCCGATCACTTTCAGCCGCACGGGCAATGATGCAGGCAGCACTCGCTGAAAGGTGGATAGATCTGCAGGATTGAAGACACCAGTGATCGGCAAGGCGGCAACAGCAGGGTCATGGATGATCAATGGCACGTCCACATAGCGCCCAAGTTCCGCCAGAGCGACATCAAGGCGTTGGCTGTCGAAGCGTACACGCTGATTCTTCCAAGGTGCCACTTCAGCTAACGCAACGGGACGCACATCGGTCAATACTCCATCGCGATCACTTGTGACTTGCTGACCAGCAGAGAGCATCACAACATGGTCGCCAGCGACACGTACCTTGCCTTCCTCAACGGCAACACGCACTCCTGCGTCGCCCGGCAAGCTAGGGGTATAGCGCACGGCAAAACGCGTACCCACCACTGTCACACGTACAGGCCCTGCCAACACATTAAACGGCATCGTCGGATTGGCACTCACCTTAAACATAGCTTGGCCTTCAAGCAATTTCACTTCACGCCGATTGCGGTAGTAGGCGACCTCCAAACGGGTAGCGGCATCAAGACGCAAGCGGCTGCCGTCAGGCATCGTTGCTTCCAATTGTTGACCTCGCTTGGAGGCCAACAATTGAACAAAGCTGGGCTGAGCTTGCCAGTGTTTCCAGGCAAGACCTCCTGTACTTGTGACGACGGCAGCTACGGCGGCCATGCTTAAAGCTGGCATCAGAATTCTGCGGCGCGTTGGTCTGGTTCTGACGACAGTTTCAGAATTGGATTCAGTTACAGCATAGTCTTGCCTCGATTTGCCAGGCTGGACGGCATCCCGTGCAGCGCCACTGGCAGCTTCCATGGCTTGGTCGTATGCCAGGTTGCGCTGCAGAAGTGCCTTCATGTCCTGTGGGATGGCGTTGAAAGACTGCCACTCCGCTTGCCAATGCTCAAAGGCAGCGCGGTTTGACGAGGTGGCGTTGAGCCATGCTTGAAATGCATGCTCATCTTGCGTGCTAAGCCCTTGGTCTCGCCGCCGGACGAACCAGTCCAAGGCATCTTCCCGAGCAGGAGTGCCGTTGGCGGTGGGGGGCTGAGATGGAGTCATGGGACTTAGTTTCTTATATAGGTAGACGTGTCGTGAGCCAAATACCCTAGGCCAACTGTCGGATGCAATCTTGCTCAGTCATGCTTGGACCGATTAAGTTTCTTGCGTGCGGCGGCTACTACACTTGGGCTTAATTGGCCTTGCGAACGAACACGTTCGCAGGCATCAAGTGCGTGCTTGATGTGTTGCTCCACTGCCTTGGTTGAAATCCCCATGCGCTCTGCCACCTGCGGATAGGTCATTCCCTCAAAGCGGTTGAGCATGAATGCTTCTCTGCAACGCAGAGGCAGTCCGTCGATAGCCGTCACCAAACTTAATATGCCTTGCTGCGAGGAGAGCGCCACCTCGGGCTCCAGCCCTATTGGACCTGCAGCTTCGATGGGCTCGTCATCGTTAGAGGACACTTCCACACCCTCTCGCACAATGTTATGTCGCTGGTGGTCGATGATGAGATTGCGGGCTGTCTGATAGAGAAGTGCCCGCCCGTTGTTGATGGCCGTTCCCGAGGCTTGCGCAGCATAGATGCGCGCGTAGGTTTCCTGCGTCAAATCGGCTGCGACGGAACGATCCGCCACCTTACGGGACAGGAAGTTCAGCAGATCACGGTAATAATGCTCAAGCACAACTCGACCAATGCGATAAGGAGGGATTCCATTCGGTAATTTGGCGTCGAGATGTGGCGGTGGCTGAACCTGTGCGCGCTTTCAGATGGGAACCTTTCTCATTATCATCGATATCGCATTACTTACTGCGCTGTGAGTGTGTTGGCTGCGCAACTATTGCAGTCACTGACCTGGGTCCGGTCAAGGAACTGTCCGACCAAGTTCGGCTCACCATTGAGTCCGGCATGAAGGTCTTCCTTGCCGATCCACACAGCCTCTGGTTGCGCAGCACGAATGAGAACACCAACGGCCTGAAGCGCCGTTGAATCCACAGTCGACATGAGTCGAGCGCTACGCCAGAAGCGCTCCTTCGTGCTTGTATGCAGAGAACCGCGCAATCGAGTGATCGGGTTCAAGGACGAAACAGCCATTCAAGACCTGTGGCGTTCAACGGCGGGTGTTGCTGGTTACGGTCGCTCAAGCACTAGACCCTGAATGGCTCTGATCAGCCTATAGCTGTCTTCTGGAAATGCACAGCGGCTGTCCGCTACTGGCCGTGAGCGCCATTTCACTAATGCTCCCGAATGCAGTCACTGGCTGGTTTGCTGCAGGCACTGATGGGCAGCTTTAGGGAGTAACGACGATCGCGTACTTTCGGCCAGAAGCTGTCCTCCGATGCATGGCTGCGAGCGACCGATCAAGGCTGGGAGCGGTCTTTCGTATTCTTCCACTGGAAGACCGATGCCACCGGAAGCAGTCCTACGGGCAAACCGCCGCGTGCTTGTGCTGGATTGTCCATTCACACAAATTGAACATTGGTAGGGACAATGCCCTCAATGACCGTCACATGCAACTGAGCTGCCAAAGCACGGTATACGGCAGGAAGTTCTCGCTCAAGGAGAAGCACTACGCGAATCTTCGGCTGAGCATCCGGGAAATCGATGCGAGCCTGCGCCTCAAGGACGGCGCGGTACTTAACGACCTGGTAAATGCCTCGCTCATAGTCGGCGATGTTGCCATCGGAGACCCTGGACTTCACTTCTACTCCGATCCAGGTCCGGTCTGAGATAAACATGACATCCAACTCGTCTGCCGAGCGCAGGGCGTACTCGACCCTGGCATCCCAGTCAGCTCGCGCACCAACCAAGTCGGGGTGATCGCGCACATAGTGCTTCAGCGCCAAGTGTGCTTCTGACTCCCCTCCGCCCCAACCACCTGGAACGGGCTTCCCATTCGAGCTGGCTGGCGGTTCGACCGCCGGCAGGCCTGCTAGGCGCAGCACCTCGCTCCACCGACTACCGTAGGCGAGGACGCGCTGAAACTCTGCAGCGAGCTTGGCTCGCTTCTCGTCCCGGGACATCGTCTCGTACCCAGGCCAAACACCACGCACCCCTTTGTCGGGTAAGCCCGCATTTGGGCCGCTCGACAGTACGACGATGCTCGTGAGAAACGGCGGTGACTCAGTCAATCGGCTGCGAACGCCGTCAATCAGCTCGGTCACGCGACCCAATACGAAGCCCAGTCCTCTCGCCCAAGGGGCACCGTGCCTGTTCCGCCGGCCAAGGAGTTCAGCGAGGCGGCGGTATGTGATCGGCGGCATGACGCCGTCTTGCTGTTGAAAGACGTGTGCCACAAGTATTGGCAGGGCCGTGCGGGCATACACATCGGCAGACTGGTTTCCTTCTAGCGGCAGATCGACTTCGTGTTCTTCTCTCGCGCCCTCGATCTGGTGAGTACCCGCTGCTGGCGGTTCGACCGTCGCGTCTATCAGCTCGAAGAGTGATGCGGGCAGATTCGGATCCTCTTCATCGGCGACTCCACGCTGCCTGAACGCGTCTTCGATGTGCAGCCTTTTCTCCAGTTCGTACAGACTAAGGCCAATTCGACCCTGCAACTGGTGTGTCCGGTCGAGGTAAAAGTGCTTGACCGACCTCTCTCCGCGCTCCAAGGCTGCCTTGTTGGGCTCGGCCTCAAAGCCGAATATGGGTAGCTTCTCAGCGACGGCTTTGTCCAGGTTGGCGCGTGCATGTTGCCCGTGTTGCATGCCGACGCCCTTCCATCGTCGGGAGCGCCCGCCCATCTTCACGAAGCGACGAGCGAGGCCCAACTCAGGGTCATGAACTTCGACGATCTCGTCCACCCAAATAGTGCAGACGAGCTTGCCGCCGTCAGCTGTGAATGCATTCCATGGCGTGTCTAAACGAGCGTAGCTCGTGCCTCGACGATGGGTATTGAGGTCACAGGTCTGAAGCCAAAACTCATGGGGTCCAACAGTGCGTTCTGCCATAGAGGTGCTCGTATCAGGTCATCGCGCGGTGCCAGAAGCCTGCTTTTCCGTAGACAGGCGCGGCACAAGATCAAGGACGCGAGCCAGAACCCGTGCATCCCCACCGAGTTGCTGCTGAGCCGCATCGGCCCTGGCCTGAAGGAGTGTCTGCAAGCCAAAGCGATCAATTCGTTCGCCTGTGTCGGGGTGTAGCCAGTACCTGGCCGGGTCAGCTACCGAAACAAGTAGGCAGCCTGTACGCGCATCGCGATGAGCCATGTACTTTCTGACTAACTGCTCGTCGATGGTGTCGCACAAATCTCGCGCGGATCGCCCTTTCTCACCGATCTTGAGCTCAATAGTTGATTGGTAGCCCGATACAGCCCGAAGACGGATGTCGGTCTCCTTGCCGTCAGCGGTCACCGCTTCTTGGTCAACGGTGTATGCCTCTCGCGATGCAACTTCCAGTTCTCGTGCAATCAAGGGTCGCAGCGTGTTCTCGTCGTCGATCGATGCCCAGCCGGCACGTGGTCCGGTGTCCTTGAGCAACAGTTCCTGAAGGTCGTCCAACCGATCGACCAACAACTGCGCCATGTCGGTCGCGGTCTTGGGCGAAAGCTCTTTGCGGGACAAAAGTGTGGCCACTTCCGTAGGCGTCCAGGCGCTGGAGTCGATCTCAGCAGCAAGGCGCTCATGAGCCAACGCCGCGATGCGATCCCGCAAGCGCTCGAAGAGTGGATCTCCCGCGAGAGCGAGCTTTGCACTGAGTGCCTCGGGTCCACTCGTCTTCATCAGTGCATCGAGAATGTACCGACGCCCGTTCTCGGCAAAGTCGCGCGCCCGGGGCGAATAGACAGTGTCGTGGACGAGGTCGTCTTCCGACCTCACGTGTCGATGAAACTCAAGCGTCAGCCGGAGCAAGTGGTCAGGCGTCAGCTTGGAGGCCCAATCGGTCAAGCCAGGGTCAGTTCGCTCACTGAAGAGTGAACCGATGGTACGAACGGCTGCCCCATTGGGCTCCACGGGAAGTGTTGCCAGAGCGGCAAGCATGCTCTCCGCACCGCGCAGCGGCGCGAGCGAAAACAAGACAGGCAGCCAAAATAGCAAGTACGGACCGGTGCCGGCAGCCCGCGACTGCGCCGTGGCCAGTTCCTCCAAGGGCCCTGCGATCTCAGGGCCTGAGTGGGCCAGCAGCACTTGCATAACTTGGGATAGCTTCTTTTCGTTCGCAGTCGAATGCGGAAACTGCATCAGCGCTGAGCCCGACCATGCGAGCCAGCCAACGAGACGGGGCAGAAGCGGCTGCGCTACTTCTAGCGTGCTGCTCCGTAGAGACTGCAGCACCATCGAGTGCCAGGCCGAATCGCCGCCGGAGTCGAGCAACTCATCGAGCAGTTCGGCGCCAATGACGGCCTCTACTTCCGTGGGGTGCGCCTTTGCAAGGCTGCCAAGCCAGCTTGGCAGGCCATTCAGCTCCAGCAAGGCATAGCGAGCGGCGAGCTCAGCTTCACTGCGCTTCAACTTGGTCGCCCAGAGGGGATCCTCCGCTTCAGCATAGATGCCCATGAGACCGATCGACCACACCACGAGATAGGTGTTCTCCTCTCCAAAACGACGCTCGCATCGAACCGTCGGGCACAGGCTGCGCCAATAGGCCATCAATGCGAGTCTCAGCCTGTCTGTGATGTCGTCTCCGAACTGGGAGATCAGGAACGCGCGATCCCATCGCCCCTCGTCGCCGTTGTGACCCAGCTTGCGCAAGACCAGCCAAAGGTTCCAGATTGTGTTGTCCCTGCGACCAGGCCCTAGCGCCAGCGCGGGTTGCTCAGCCAGTTCTCGCCTTATCCGAGCCCAGGCTTCTTTCTCATCGGCGCGCTTCTTTGCCTGACGCTCTTGCCGCTTTCGCTGCTCTTCCTGCATCTTCAGGAACTGAGCGCTCGGCTCGCTCGACGCAACGATTGAGTTCAACTCAGCTGTCAGCGCTGTCGAATCAGCGACAGCTTCGCGAAGTGCCCCCTCGCCGTCCTTGATGCCTCCCTCGATCGCGTAAAGGTGCGCGGCTAATCGCAACAGAACCGCTCGACGCTCCAGCGACATCTGTACGTCGGCAAGCGCTGCCTGTACCCACCGGCTGTCCCGCTCCAAGTTGTAGTTCAGTGCCCCTTCATACACAATGCGATTCAGGAGATATATGGCACTGTGATCGCCACCAAGCGATTCCACGCAGGCCATATCTTCTTCAAAGACCCGCGGTCGCCAACGCTCAGGCAGCGAGTCAAGCATTGCACTCAACTCCGTCTTGCCCTTCCCCAGGCCGGAGGAAGCGTCGGTCGACCGCCTTGCAAGAACCGAGGCCTCGATCAGTGTCTCGCTGACGCTTCCGAGCTCCAGCAACCGGAGACACAGCGAGCGCAGGATGCTCGACATTTCCAGCCGCCCGTCGGCGTCTTGAAACTCCTCCTCGACCGGTGACAGGCTCCCGCGTGCAAGCCGAAGCACATCAGGCAACAAGGCTTCAAGGCGGACTTGGCTCAGGTCGGCCTTTGGGATCACCCGGGCGACGCTGTCTGCGTATCCCCCGCGGTCCCTCCTTTCGCGGCGAACTCGCGCCAAGAGCTGGACCAGTTGGGCTTCGGTGACGTGCTCAGGATACAGTATTGTCCCGACCCAACGTGCAAGTCGTTCGGACCACCCTGGCGCCAGCGTGACGATTGCATCGACCATCGGTGCAAGGCGGGAATCACCCAGGGCCGCAAGTGCGAGCAATGCCTCGAACCGTTCGCGATCGCTGCAAGTTGCGTCCGCTGCGACGCTCGCAACCAGGTCCGCGCAGCCCTGCATGCGGCCAGTGCTCACAAGCCGGAGCAGCAACTCCCGGACTTCTGGCGCTTCGACACCAGCGGCCCAGGCAGCTTTCACCGTGTCGGCAAGGCCAAGTTGTGCCAGCCGTGCCACCTGCAGATTCGGCACTTCAAGGCCGCGCCACAGCCCCTTGCCGTATCGCGCCACAAAACCGAGTAACGCGCGCTCGCGCTGGAGGTCAGTGAGCGACTCCGGGTCGCCTTGGATCAACAGGGCGTCCGGCTCAATCTTGACTACGCGTTCAAACAAGTCCGGTCGCAGCAGGGCAAGCCACCCCGCCACTGGCCTCATCGAAGGCCTGAGGATCGTCTCGTTCGAGCCCGTGAGTCCAAACAACATGCGGGCAGCGGCGGACTGGGGCAGCAAGCCTGCCTCGATAAGGTCATGAATCTGGCGGGCCGCGAGAAACTCCATCACTGACCTATGGTGGAACCGCACCCTGCCGTATCCGCCCTCGACAAAGATGGGGCGCTCCAATAGTGTCAACACCTCGTTGGGTCCCCAGTCGGCCAGCAGCTCACGCGGATCGATCGGTACAGCGCCCGATGCATCGCCATCCGAACCTGCGCTGTACCGGATAGTGAGGCGCCGGCTCAGGATGACCGCGAGCGCGAGCCGCTGTGCACCTATCAGCGCCTTCGCTGGCGGAAGCTCTGCCTTCTCTCGCCGATCGGGGCGGGCGGCAAGTCGGACGCGCGTATGGGACTTGATCTGCTCGAAGTGCGCACGGAGCACCCCGTGCTCTCGCCAGTCGTCACAGAGCTCGAGCAGATCCTGCGGCTTGCGAGCGAACTCTCTGGCGTGCTTTGCGTCGATGGCTGTCAGCAAGGTCTCTGGATCCTCAACGCCTCGAGACCGCGCGAACTCCATGATCTGGGGGCCGGTCAGAGGTAGCAGTTCGACCTCTCGGCTGTAGGGCGGCCCGTCGTTATCGGTCTTGCCGGGGCCATCCATGGCGATGCGAATGAACTCATCTTGCGAATCTTCATGCCGCACTGGCGGGGTCACTGGCAGGATGTCCTTGAACGCTTGGCGATCGATGGGTACAGGGCGAGCGGTGATGACCACCGTAGCTCGACCCATTGCCATTCGAATGTCATACGCAAATCGACGCAGCGCGTCCTTGAAAGAACGATGAACGAGTTGAAGCTCGTCGATCGAGTCGAGGAAGAAGTAGGCAAGCTGCGATGAAGATGCCAACCAGTTGGTGAAACGCTCGTGCTCATCTCCGAAAAGAGTGGCGACGACGCCAGCGGATGCAACGTTTTCGAGAGACAGGAAGAAAGCTGGTTCGCCCCGAGCGAAGAGCTCCCTCGCCTTTGACTCACACTCATACGTCTTACCAGCGCCAGCCTCGGACACGATGAGAATGCGCTGTGACTTTAGGAGTTCGTCCCAGCTGATGCCGGATTCGTCGAAGCGCTCACCCCAGGACAGCTCGAATGCATCGCCTTTGCTAGAAGATGTTCTGAGGACCTTGAAAGTGCGATTCATCCTGATTGAGGGCTTAGCGGACAGCGCTTATTTGATCTGCAATTGTAACCGTCATCACCAGCCTGACAGCGAGGGCACTGAGTCCGACCGATCCGATCTCTCAGCGGCTCCGATCCGCTGTCTAGCTGACATTGGTTTAGTGAAAGTGAATAGCCGGAATCGCTGCGTAGCCGACATTGGTCACAGAAGCACCAAGGACAGCAATGGGTCGATAACGCCCCTTCATATCAGATGAGAGCGAACCTTGAGCCCCATCTTGGCTGCTTGCCCTCACTGTCAGCTACCCACCAGAAACCAGCCAGTGAGGGTTAGCTGACGATGTACTCGAGATGACTGCTATCTGGCTGAAACCGGCAGTTCGGGCAGCCAACATGAACTGCCGCAATCGCTGCAAAGCAGACCTAGGTGGCAGTCATTCCGCTATTGGTTCTTCGCTGGCTTAAAGCTGTCGAAGAAAAGCTGGCCGATTCACCTTAGGTATAAGACTTGAACGCATCTGCGCCGGCAGCTGTGAAAGCTTGCGGTACTGCTCCATTCCACTCTTTGAGTAGGTCTCCCAGGTGTTCGAGACGCACGTTGTAGAAGAGCCTAGCAGGGGGCCGCGCAGGGCTGAAATAGCCTCGTGAGGGTCAAAAAGCCTTTAGAAACGGAAAATTCAATAAGCTATTGAAAATTAAGGAGTTGTACAAATATTAAGTAAACCCAGAAATTTTGGACATTTCGCGCCGTTGGCCATTCAAAATCAGAGCTAGCCTACAAAAAAGCAGTGCTCAGAGATTAATCAAGTCTTTGAATTTATTCGAGTTATACAAGTTTTTTTAAACCCTGTTTTGGAATACAAACATGGAAGGACAATACCTCTCCAACACGACCACAAAGCAAGTCATTGACGCCACCCGAGCATTCCGCGAACTGGTGGCGGTCAGGCGCAACTTGCAAAGGCTGGGCGGGTCGATGTACTGGAAGCCATCTGGTCACTATGTCTACCTGGCTCAGCGAAGCTATCACGACAGTCAGAAGGTTGTGCATTTGGGTTTGAGGTCTACTGAAACAGAGCGCATCTATGAGCAATTTGAGGCCGAGCGCGCAAAGCTGCAGCAGCGTGAAAAGGCACTGAGCGAACGCATTGCCATCTATGAGCGCATGAACAAAGCAGTCCGCGCCGGCACTGCGTCTTCGCAAGTCATCGAAGCGATCAACCTCTTGGAAGGGTTGGGCATTAACGATGGCAGCCGCTGGCTAGGCACACCCGCGCTCCACGCCTATTGGCAGTCCACGGGGTATGAGGCTCCTAAGGCCCTCAAAGAGGGTGATGAGATCGGTTATTTCCTCGTCTTTGTGATGCACAAGCTGGAGGCGCAGACCATCCTCAAGCTCAAGCGCTCCAAAGCCGTTACGTACCATGCTGTCACCAGTAATCACAGCAGCGTTCTGATCATCAAGTCGTCAAAGGAATCTAGGCATGAAGAAGATAAGGCGAAGGCGCTTCGGAGCGCCCACGATACCCTTATGGCCTATCTGCAGCAGACAGCCAGAGAGTTCCTAGATGCACTGTGCGAAGAGTTGATCCATACCCCCGCGTTTGAGCAAGTGGTGATCAGCAAAACAGGGAAAATGGGCCTGATGAAAACGGTTGAGCCGCAGAGCCTGCAGGCCTTCAACACGCTGCTTGGCATTGATACCATCGACAACGGCGTGCTGAGTGATCTGCTGTCCACAAATAGATTCCAGCCTAAGTAAATCCATCGCCACAGCGCCAGCTGCAGCTGGTCTTGGCAAGAACAGCAGCACAGAGTTAGCAAGCAAGATGGATTTCCTGATTACCGAGTTTTCACAAGAGCAGCGTACACAGTTGTGGCTGAGCTTAAAGTGAGCCACTTGTAGCTTGGTGCGCACACCTGCAATCACAGCCCAGTCTTCACTCCAATCGAACTGGAAGGCTTCGCCAGTACCGAAGACCAGGGGCACAAAAACGCCTCGCCCTGATGTCTGCTCAGCCGCATGACACTGAGCCTTCCAAACTCTGGCAAAGGCAGCGACCCGGTTGTAGGAGCCGGCATAGCCCAGCGCCTGCAAGTCCAGAAACATCTGCTTGATCGTGCGCCGCTGCTTACGCACAGCGTCTGATGACACTCAAAGTAGCCACGTCAATCACTCCTGGTTTCCTACTGCACAAGAAAGCAGCAGGCTAGGGTTAATGCGTGGTCAGACTGAGATGAAAAAACCGGGGGCTAGTGGGTCACTTCTGGGTGGAAATCAACAATCTGAGTGAGCATTGTTCATTTTTTGTGTCTTGTGCATTTTTTCTGAACACGCAAATGAAAATGAACAAGGCCTAGAGACAACACAAAGCACAGCAGTTATTTCGCGAGGTGCATGAATGTGGGCCAGGTCTGCAGCTATAAGGGTCTAAATAACTGCGCGTGCTCCTTAATAAAGCATGAGGATTTGCTTTGCACTCAAGCTGGACTCCGCCAAGCTGTAGCCTGTTGCGAACCTATTTGTTGCGCTGAGGACTGAATTCGTGCTCCAGATCTCTTCGCGGCTGCATAAGGCCGCGTGGTGTATAGGCATAGCCCGCTTCCAAGAAACCAGTACACAAGCGTTGTCAGAGTTATTGCAACGAATTTGGTGACCACAGGCGCATCAGCTAGTGCAAAAAGTGTAGTCAGTGCAGCCCAGTAGATAAATGTAAGGGTCAGGACTGGATAAGCAATTAAAAGAATTGCACGGCTATTGACGACGTGAACAGCGGAGCCTGTTTGCCGGACTTCACGGTTGACCGCTAGAAGTCGAAGATCGGCAAGGGGAACACCTGCATTTTCGCTAACTTCGAGAGCGGATTGAACAAGGGACGGAGAAGCTCGCCAGTAATGGCGACCGCGTTCAAGTCGTCTAAATTTTTCTGTGGCACCCCGCGTCGCCATAGACCTGTCGCCGGTTTCCTCCAGTGCTTTGGTTAGGCGGCGATTTTGCAGCCAGAGTTGCAAATGCAGCCACCAGACGCCAGCCCAAAACTTATCGATTGCAAGCTGAAGTCTTTGCAGACGATGAATCTGGGTGTGAATTGCTGGGTGTTCCATGCTTTTTGCTCTTTTAGGTTCCTACAAACTGCGACAACTCTTTACGTAAAGCTCCAAGATCAGCTTCTTGACCTCCTTGAGCAATCATTGAGGCGCATAAGAGCTGAAAGAAGCGCACTCGACTTTCCAAGGGGAGCGGATTTCCTTTTGAGTCAATACAAAACTCATCAACGGCACGGTAGATATTGGAAAGGATCAACGGGGTAAGAGGAAGAGCACTTGTCATGCTCCTGGACTGATGGTTCCCGAAGATCAAAAAGTGTAGATCGCAGCCCACCTCATGGAGCTTCAGCAGGTAACGAAGATCTGGGACACGGATGTCTGTTTCGTAGATGTGCTGAGTGGTGCGCTTGACCCCACCGGCCTCAGCCATTGATGTCTGATTGAATCCCATACGCTCTCGCTCTATGCGCAGGCGATCGCCGAAAGTTTGTTCAATCATGTTGATGATGATTGTTTGTGTTTAAGTTTCGAGTCAAGTTTATTTTTTTCTAAACAATATTGCGATAATAAACTACATTTAGTACAGGCTTGTTCGATTAGAAATGCTAAGGGAAAGCTTCGTAGTTGGGACATCTCTCACCGCGATATAGACGCGGCAGAAGAGTGTGTTCGTGCAACTTCCTTGCCGAATCTTGGTGAGGTGCCCCGTTTGCATACACAGTCAAGTTCATGAGAACCCGGTGTTGGTGTGATCGCCTTTAGTGGCTGTAGATCGTTGGAATCTAACTTTTTGAGGATGAAGCTCCAAATAGCAAAGCTGCTAATGGTTTTGGGTGCGTTGATCCCTCGTTTTTTGGCTTGCCCAGAAAAAATTTGAAACTCTAGTGTTGATCCTCTAGGAGGCAGATATGAGTAGCTAAGTCGCAAAATAAAAACGCCGCAGGGACAAGATCCATGCGGCGTATTCATACTGGGGGAGTTAACCTCAGATTTCGGTGTGGTGCCTGAAATCTACACGCGACACTCGTTCGCGTCAACTCCCCATTACTAAAAATGTGAACGTTTCGTGGCGGGCACGGGAAGACTGTGCCTGCGAAATGGGGGAAATATGGTTGCGCCGAGAACAACTGAGCGCTTGCTGTGGGACTACGTATTAGAAGGCCGTGGCATCGGCCATGGGGAGGGCTATCAAGCGTGGATCCAACTAAAAAGGTGGAATGCATCGCCTGTGTCGGTTCAAACATCCGCGAGTCTTCCTCCTTTTGCGCGGCGCGGCAGTTTCTTGTCGAGAAGTGAGTGGCTCTTAGGACTTGCTTTTTCGTGGGTCGGCTGTCATGTACGGGAGCAATATCCGTTGTGGCCGTGGCCCCACATGCACCCTTTATACGAACGCGTGGCCAGCCTTAATCGCTTGTTGCCGAGATCAAGTGGAACTCTGGAAATATGCAAGCGTGCAGGCATTGAGCACGGTATGTTTGTAGGCACAAGTTATCCGTATATTTGGACGATGGATTTGTGCGCAACGTTGGCTTGGCTGCCAGACGAGCATCAGCAGTGTGCGCTGGTCTCCGTTAAGCCACTATCTAGCGAGCAATACACGGGCGATATAGACCCGGTAGCGCGGGGCCCAGAAAAACTGGAAGTCGAACGACTGTATGCGCTTGAATTGGGTATCCCGTATTTTGTTGCGGATCGTTCTATCTATCCAGGCCCGCTGTTAGGGCAACTGGAGTGGCTAAGCGTAGCGTCCGTCCTACGTCCAAGCCATCCCGCATCAAAAGCTCTAAATCCTTTTCTACAAAAATTTGGCCCCGAGTTGCAAGCCCTGTCTCCTAATGAATGGAAACGGCTGCTGCAATTGGATTTCGGCCTTGTCACTGAGGCTGCTGACACCGTAGTTCAACACATTTTGTGGCATCAATTTGTAGATGTTGACCTTTCAAAGAATGTCAATTTGGATGCTGTACCAAAGCGTGGAGGACGAGGGCTGCGCAATGCCATCAGGGAAAATTTGAGAGGTGCCAAATGATGATGCATTTGATACCCGGGCTGGCCATCTCGCCTGTGGCGCAAGAAGCGCTGTTGTCAGAGACGCATTTGATTCTGCATGTAGACAAACGATTGGATGCGATTGTTCTGATTCCAGTTTCAGCGAGACGTAGTGCTGGGCGGATCTACTTTGTGGGCTACAAGCGCATCAGCTACCAGAGAATTCTTGAAGCACTCAATATTGATGACGCCCCTACATTAGTAGTTGAGGCATTCAAACGCAGGCTAGAGACTCGGTTGGGTGATGATGATTTAAATAAAAAATTTAAAAAACCTAATCAAGTTGAGTCGGAATCCCTGAGGTCTTTAAAGCGCCGCTGGCAGATGATCGAGCCGATCGTAACGACTGTGGAAAGAGAGCTATTGTTTGATAAACAGCTCCTTCACACCGAGGTCGTTCGTCGCGCTTGTGAGCTTGCAGAAGGGAGTCACTCGCAAGCATTGCTGAGCGCCTCAAAAAGCAAAGGGCGTGTAAGTACTGACGCGGCTGAAAAAAAGACAAATGAGGACCGTGTTAAGTCTCTCGTCGCTGAGATCAAACGGTTGCTGAATCAATACTGGGCGGGTGGGAGCTCGAGAGGAGCTTTGATTAATTTCGCTGGTGAATGCGGTGGAAGAGGCAAAAGGAAGAAGGTTTCGAATACTCCGCTGGGGCGTAGATCTGCACCAACGCAAGATGGTCAAACTGGTCACGAACCGTTGATCATTGAACCAAGCGGTGAAGACGAAAAAATCATCATGTATTGCGTTGAGCACTACTTGGTACGCAGGGTGACAGTGGCTCAGGCATTACGGCGTATGTGGACTGATTTTTATAGCGAAACCATCCAGCTCGATAACGGAAGAACAAAACGACAATTCTTGCCCGCGAATCGCCGCCCCACACGACCCCAGTTTGTATATCGAATGTCTTTAGCAGACCCTGATAAATCTGCATGGAGAACGCAGCTAGGACCGAATTTTTTCGCAAGAAATTTCAGAGCTGTGATGGGCTCTGCGACTGACGATATCAAAGCCATTGGCCAGAGAGGCGGGATTGATGCATCACCGCTTGATTTTCAGTTGGTGAGACTTGTTGACCGCCTCGCTCGTATTGGTAGTGCACACCGAATACTTTTGGCGGATTCGATGTTTGGCTATATCCCCGGCTTTTACGTTGGGCTTGAAGCGCCGTCCTCAAAGACGGTAAGGCTCGCGGTACACCACGCACTGAATCCGGACAAAAGTGAGTGGCTTGAAGGTTTAGGTCTGGACAATCAAAAAGCAAGCGATTGGATTCCAATTCACTTCGCGTCTCTATGGGCAGATAACACCGATTTGCGCTCTGATGAAGTGATGTCGTGTCTACATGGTATTAATACCCAGTTGAACTTCGTACCAGTCCGCCGACCAGATCTCAATCCGATGGCAGAGAGTCGGCATCACATGGTGCATCGCCTCGTTGATCACAAAATGCTTGGATCAACATATGGAGAAGCAAGAACAGAGCGTGGCGAAATAAGTGCGATCGACAGAGCGCGTCATACGCTGATTCAAGCAATTAGAGAGACAGCCCGCGCTGTGCACGTTCACAACACCATGGAGCTGGATATACCAAGACCTCTGTGGATGATGGAGCAGGGTGTTTTACCAACCCGTTTACACATGACTAGAGCCTTGATCGATCGAGGCTATGTTGCTCGATCATTGTGTTCCTATGAGGAAGCGCACATACAACTTTTACCTCGCCATCCAGGGACTTTTACCCCGAAGGGTGTTCGTTTACATAGAGAAGAAACTGGTCAAAAGATTTGCTACATAGAGCGGCTAGTTTATGTTTCTGTGCACCCCGTCATTGTTCGAAAAACTGAAGAGGCAAGGCGTGGTGGTAAGCGAGATCCGAATTATTTTCGAGAGTCTTTTTTGATTGATCCAAATGCTCCACGTCGATGCTGGTACTTGGATCTTGACTCGATGCAAACAATTGAATTGGAAGCAAGGGTCTTAGGTATTGATGACCAAGAGCTGTTGTTTGAAGCTACGCTGGATGATGTGGTCGAGTTGATGAAAATCGATGCAATAGACCGGCCAGCCAGGCTTGACTCTCAGCAAAGAAAAATCGCTGAGATGGAGTCCGAACAAGAAAAGACGAAGGTTGAGGCAGAAGCTGCCTATCAGCAGGCATTGAAAGACAAAGGCGGTAAAAATTCTAAAGCGCAACTGCGTGCAGATCGAGCAGCGAATCGCGAAGCAGAAAAGGAAGCGCTAATTTTCGGAATGCCTTTTATTGCACCAGCCGACGGCATCGAACCACTATCTGAAAAAGACTTTGTCACTAATGATGGATCAAAGAGTGGGCAAGCGATCGAACAGTTCAGCAACAATGTTTCGTCTTTAACGCCGGACATTGCAGAGCCCTTACAGGAGAAGCCTCGCGCTGTTTCATCACCGCAGGGTTCTGCGCTGAGAGCGGCGGTACTTGCAAACCGGAAACGGGAGGCGACTGATGCCAAATGAGTCCCATTGGTTCAAGGCCCCAAACCCACTTACAGACAACTTACCAAGCTATGGCAGCTTGGATGAAGTTGTTCGCGTGATGACCAACCATCCATTGGATGGACTCGATGTCGCGATGCTTAGTTTCCTAGAGCAAGATCAGTTGCTCGTAATGGAAAAAATGCCTTTGAAACCCACGGAACAAAGTTTGCGGACAGCTTTGACCATTCATGGGATGGCGCTTGGGTCGTTGAAACTACGCAATCCTGTATTAGCCAGCAGCCGTGCTTTGGTCGACAGGATTGTTGATGCTGGGCAGTCCATAGGAATTGCGTATTTTCAGGAACCTCAGCAGGGATCATCAACATTGCTTGTTATGGGTAGTACAGGCACATCCAAGACAGTGACTGTGAGGCAAGCTTGTAAGTTACTAGGTACGCAAGTCATTCAACATCAAGCCAATGATGCTGCTCTTTGGCTTGCGAGCAAGCAGCTTGTTTTTCTTTACGTGGGCATGAGTCATGATGGCTCACGCGGCGGTCTTCTTGTCGCAATATTGTTGTCTTTAGACAAAGCGCTGGGGACTAAATACGCCGTCGACATGCCAAAGAAGTTCAAGACCATTGAACGCTTGAGCGGAGCAATCATTTCATTGCTGCACTCTTTGTACCTTGGGGTGCTCATTATTGATGAGGGGCAACTGCGCAACATGGTGATCTCTGATCAAGCGGAGTTGATGCATCTTTTTTTGCTAAGTCTCATGAACAGTGGGATTCCTCTTGTACTGGTTGGAAACCCATTCGCTTTTTCTTGGATGGCTAATTTCAGCCAAGATGGCCGTCGATTGACAGAAAGATCGCCTGAGTTTTTCCATCCTTGTGGTGCGATTGGTGATGCAAAAAATGATGAGTGGGATACCGTCTTCGACGGTATCTCCGACTATTACGTACTCCATCAACCTTTCCAAAATCGAGAAGAATGTTCCAGCATTCTGAAACGATGTAGTGGAGGCATTCCGGGGCTAGCTCTATCACTGTGGTGCAATGCGCAAAGGCAGGTGCTTCACGTTCAGGATCGAAATTATTTAGAACCCAGTGACATCGTCCATGCGTATCAAGATAAAGGCTTTGATGCAATGCGCGATCTTGCAGATGGATTTGCGAATAAGCAGCCTATGCAATTGCTGAGATGGCGGGATGAGGACGTGCCTGTCGACTTTTATGCTGATGCATGGGGAAGCCCCTTGGGCGATGTGAATGTTGGTGCTGGGCAATCGACAAACTCTGTTCAGCTCCTAGTCGAGCCACGTGCCAGTAAAAGCAAACGGGCACCTAATCCAAAAGCGAAACTCAAGGCACAAGAGTCAGGCAAGGCAAATCGTAATTTGGCACGAGCTTTTCTACACAACACTCTCACAGAAGAGGATATGCGGAAAAATGGTCTAAAACAGCATACCCTGCAAGGGTTGGAGTTGATGCTCGCCCAAGTCAAAAAGAAAAATATGAAGCAGCAGGATTCCGATGCTTAGTAGAGATTATTAGTCGCACTGTCGAGCCAAGCTTTGTCATGTCTGTATAGCCATGCCCACCCTGACGCAGGTATTTTTCTTAAGCGCCAAATTGGGAGTTCGGGATGTGCGTTCAATACGACCAAAAACTTTAGACGGTTTGCTTTTTTATGGCATTCAAATGTCGCGCTCAACCATTGAGCACGCAGGTTGGGCTCGCTTGAGAGTAGTCGATTGAGTGATACAGAAGAGATCTTTGTGAGACGAATAATTTCAGATTTTTCTTTACCCACGCGTAAAAGCTCCCGGACATGTTCAAGGAACTTGGGCGTTAGTTTTTTCGCCCTTGATGTGTAAGGTAAATCATTGATTTTGGCCCAGCAGATGCCAGTAGTTGTTGATATTCCAACTGCTGCTGCTGCCCTTCTGATGGTTAGTTTTGATTCCTGAACAAGCTCAATAAATTGAGCTGTTGTACTCAATCTTTCGTAGCTACGGGTCGATGAAATTTCTTCCTGTTGTCGTGCTATGGAACGCTGGATAGCAGACCGGTAATCTGCCCAGAATTGGTCCCAACTCTCATACATGCAAGAGATTAAGGCTAAGTGTTTCAGCGGGTGTGCAGCTTTTGGTGTGCTGCGAGCCACACTTCCAATAAGGGGCGCCAGCTGCAGATTGCACGCCGTTGGTCCCATGTCAGAAAGAGTATTCGCTATGTGATTGAAAGAGGTATTTAGAGCGCGAACCACGATTGAGTGGCGAAGACTGCGGCCCTTTGATAAGCCTGCATTGGATGCGGCCCAGTGTTGGTATGTTTGGGCTAACTTTTCACTTTGCATTTCACCAGGAGACAAACTGGCTGCTTGAACTGAAAAGTTCGCCAGACGTGTCAGTACAGCTAGCGTTTGCTCGCTGGCCACTGGAATCTCGAACAGTTGAGAAGAAGGCTTCACACTGGGTGTAATCCACTCTCTACGGTGTACAGGAGTCGTTGGTTCCCATCGAAGCAGTAGTGGCCGTTGATGCTCCCGGCACACTAAGACGGAAGGCAACTGATGTTCTAGGTGCCATATTGGCCAGCCAAGTTTTTGAATGTCTGAATGAACACATTCTTGGCAGCACTTTAATGGGTGGTATCCACCGACTCCGCTCGCAGGAATGCCCAAGCGCATTTTGATATCGGGAGTGCTGGATCTAATGACTGACGCCAAAAAATCTGCACCTCTTGCAGCAGGGATAAACGTCAAAAAGTATCCAAGCAGTGTATGGCGTAAGGCGAGATGTTTCTCATCACCAAGCAAACCTGCAGTTCGGATTTTCAATTCAGTCAAGTGACCTGGAAAGTCATGTAAACGAGCTATATGCGGGCTACCAAAAAGTGCTTGGCTAATTTGGATGCTACTTAAGCTGCACGTCCTGCGATGCACGCTAGCGCACCAGCTGTAGAGCGTTTCTCCTGCAGCTAGCGTAGGAAGTACGAGAGGGCTATCAATAAGATATTTCAAATATTTCTTGATTAAGAAGCAATTAAGCAGTCTCGTCGTGAATCACAAACTAAATTTTAAATTAAACAGGGCCGAATGCGTCCTCCAAGTTTCCTAGTTACCGCCTTCATGATTGTTCGACCTCCACTACCAGATGAGCCTTTGTCTGCCTTCATCGGCAGAATGAAACGAAATAACTTGTGTTCAACCGATAACGAGCTTTTCGGCAAATTGGCTGAATACATTTTCCCCAAGACTGCTAGAAATACAGAAATTAATCCAGTGGAACTTCTTGCCAAAATTTATGGGATGACGCCTCTATTTTTTGTACGAAAGCACACTATGCTGCCACTTGCGAAGCTTGTTGTATGGTTTGATCGCGATAAAGAAAAAGCAGTTGACCTAACGCATCAAAGATATGTGAATGTTGCTCTAAGGAAGTCACAGAATCTTGCCTATCTATGTAGAGACTGTGTTGCTGAGGACATGGAGTTCAGGGGGCTTGCGTATTGGCGTCGCGTACACCAACTGCCGGGTATTGACCGTTGCGCAAAGCATGGAACTGTTTTGCTTAGATGCAGTAGCCGTGGCGTTCTTAGACAGAACCCCTTAGCGTTTGCAGATACATCCAATCAGATCTTTGACGAACAACTTGATGACATGTGCGACAACCCGATTGTTGCTAGATATGTGCAGATTGCTGAAAGTCTACTTGCCGAAATATCGCAACCAATTCATATTGAGGACATATCAGTTCATATTCGGGAATGGGCAAAAGTTCAGAATCTACGGGTCTCTTTGAAAGGGAAGCGGCCACTACTCAGTGATAAAGCGATAGAAATGCTTCCAAGAGCATGGTTAAAAAAGCACTTTCCTAGAAGTGATTCGAAAGAATATGGAGAATTTTCTGACTGGTTGGATGGAACGTGGTTCAGCCGAAAGACACCACGCCACTCGGCTTCATACATTCTGGCTCTTGCACTGATGTATGAGTCTGCAGATGAAGCTATTAATGCCTTGGCTACTCTGAAGTCAGTTATCGTACCCAGAAAGGCTCTAACACATCGAAAACGAGGTGCCTGGGATAGTAATGACCTCGTCAAAGTGTGGATGCAAAATTTAGGAAATACTGCAGCGATCGCAAAAGACCTCAATCTGAGTAAATCCTATATATATCAGAGACTCGTTGCTGCTGGATTGCCTTGTTTAAGTAAAAAGGCGGGTGCTGCTATAAAGATTGCAATTCAGCGTTATTGGCAAGGAGAATCAATTATTACGGCCTGTGAATTGTCGGGAGCAAATATTGAGGAGGTTGAGAGATTTTTGAGGGTTGCAACAAATCGGAGTTTTAGTGAGATTTGGGATGTGAGTGAAAATATTGCAAAAGCTAGCGTTGGTGTTTTAGATTTTCCAAAATTTAATTAAAGTTTGAATTTTGAATCAATATTTCAATTGAGATTTGGCATTAGCTAAAAATAGATTAAGCTATTCGTAATCTAAAGTACACAAGAATTTTAATTATTAATAATGAGTGCGACACTAATCAAAGACCTCCTAATAAATTGGCCTCCAATTTCACCGGTAAACTTAGGGAACCTCTGCATAACCCGATTTCATGCGTGATAGTTCTCGAACGAGCGTGATAT